>Ga0075122_10000018_pt1 | contig 149615 bp, 116 predicted proteins | sample AntAceMetag02UKB_FD_69790 | JGI IMG/M metagenome (GOLD analysis project Ga0075122, IMG submission 69790) | Saline lake microbial communities from Ace Lake, Antarctica - Antarctic Ace Lake Metagenome 02UKB | ecosystem: Environmental > Aquatic > Non-marine Saline and Alkaline > Saline | place... | reverse complement strand
TTTTTCTCGATGGAGCAGCATATCATAACTGGGATACATATTATTCAGATTACAGGCTAAGCCTGTATCTTAATGCAAGCCCTCCTTTTATGTGATCCGAATTGCTGCAACCTTAACAACAAATGCCCTATCTTTTCGTGCGGATTTATGGTTAAAATGTACGGGTAAAATCAGATCATCACAAGTATCTATGAAAGTTCTTCTTCTTGCTGCCGGGCGCAGTAAACGTGCAAAACCAATCGAGGATAAAAATTTCCTGCGTTTCTGTGGGGAGTTTCTGATCCAGCATCAACTTGCCTCGCTTAAGCAGGCCGGGTTTAAGGAGGTTATTGTGATGGGTGGGGCGCACAATCTCGCTCGCCTTCAGGAGGTGGCGCAGCCCTTAGGCGCGCAAGTAGCGGAGCAGCAAAATCTGGATAACGGCATGGCAGGCGCAATCTTGGACGCAGCCGAGCTAATCGGAAACGATGATATTTTCATAGTGAGTAGCAATGACGTAGTCGACCAAAAAGCCTACGACCTCATGTTCAAGGCAAGTCAGACAGACCCGCAGCGTAGCGAAGGGTCCCAAATAGAAAAAAACAAAAGCGAAGCTTTAACAAATTTGGCAGATTCTTATCTGTTAGCATACAAAGTTAGTGAATATTTTCCAGGCGGCTACCTTCGCGTGGATGAAAGCGATGGCGGCGACAGCAATAAAATCACGGGAATTGTGGAGAAGCCGGGCGAGGGCAATGAGCCTTCCAACATGGTCAATGTGGTTCTGCATTTGCACAAAAATCCAGCCGCACTTTTTGACGCGCTTCGCGAAACCAGCTCAGACCGTGACGACCGTTACGAAGTGGCGCTAGACAAACTGATGAAAGAACGAAAATTCCAAGCAGTCCCATACGATGGCTACTGGCAACCTGTTAAATTCCCATGGCACGTACTTGATTTGATGCAGCATTTCCTTGCGAATTGCACAGCCGGCGACCAGCCGCAAATCGACCCATCCGCAGAAATCGCAGAAAGTGCGGTCATCCGTGGCGCGGTCACAATCGCAGCGGGCGTGAAAGTTTTTGATAACGCAGTGATCCAAGGTCCAGCATATATCGGAGAGGGCAGCATCGTGGCAAACAACGCTCTTGTACGCGGCAGCATCCTCGGTGCGCGCTGCGTAGTTGGCTACAGCACAGAGGTGGCTCGCAGCTTTATAGGCGACGACTGTTGGTTCCACACAAATTATATTGGTGATACCGTTATGGGCGACAACTGCAGCTTCGGCGCAGGCGCAATTTGCGCAAATCTCCGCCTGGACGAAAAGGAAATCAAATCCGCTACTCATGCAACTGGCCGCAACAAACTTGGCCCAATCCTTGGCGAAAACATCCGCGTGGGCGTGCAAACCAGCATCATGCCGGGCATTCGCATCGGTTCTGGCACAATGATTTCTTCCGGACTTACGATTTCACAAGACATCGAGCCAGGAAAATTTGTGAAAGCAAAAGGTCCCGCATGCGAGCTGGATATTCGTGAAAACCGAGCCCAACTGGACGATGAGGCAAGGGGTGAGATGAGGGAGAAGCTGTAAACTGTCATATCCCAGGCGCGCAAGTCTTGACGCACCGCTGCTTTATGCTAAAATCAACCCTCTTAATTTTTACATAGTGAGTTTAGAAAACAACATAGAGCAGGCTATTGATAGGATTGTTCGTTGTCCAGAGATTTCGCTAGGAAACAGGCAATTTTTGAGGAAGGACTTAGAGGGGTTTGCTGAGCACATCGAGGAAGAGGATCTAGAGATGATGGCTCTTGCAGCTCGTAAAGGGCAAGAGCGAGATCCAAAAACACATGAGGTTTTTGTTCACGTTGGATGGCCGGATCGCTTATTGAATAGCCTCGATAAATCATTGTGTTGCAGCAGAATGGAAGCCATTCAGGCAGTTCTTTTCTTCAAAAATGTAGTTGCGGTTAGGGTGAATGTGCTCCTCAAGGAGGGGCAAACGCCAGTTGTTTGCACCTACTCAAAGGAGATTGAAGATGCACAAAGGCCAAATGTACGGGGTCAAACGCAGATGCCCTACGAGCGATGTGTTTGCCTAGATACATATCGAGGTAGTCTTGGTGAAGAGACAGGATATTTAAACAGATCGAATTTCCAAAAGCTTTTAAGTGCTATTAATGGACTTCATCCAGCTGATAGATTCATAGTTCACGGAGCTGAATTTGGGTCATGCCTTCAATGTTTTGCAGAACAATTAGGAATGGCTCGTTTCGGCTTGCCTGTAATACAGCCAAAACAAAAGGTAAAAATGAGTGGAGAGAGACCTGTTGAGGGCCGTCAAATGTTAGATATTTACCATTTTCTGATGGAGGGGGCTAAAATGGATGCGGTTCCTCTTTTTGCAAATAGTGGGATTGCTTTTGGCATGGTATTTGATCCATCAGCAGTTTTTGTTAAGGAGTTATTTAGAGAAAATGGGGAGTGTAGGCCGTGCATGCAATTTCTTTCACGTGAAACTGTCATATGTCCGGACATAAGTGTGCAAAGAAGATGCCCCGGCTCAGGTGCTAATGCTGTTGATAGAGCCGTCGCAAATTTTCAGTCTTCCTCAGGCATTCCTATACGTGACTTTGAACGAATGATTGGCGGAGTGATAATGCCTACTGCCCAAACTCCACATCTTGCTCACCGCTAATTTTGCATTGGCAGGCAAGCCTTTCATTCTCAGCTGCGCCGCGTGCGTCCAAGGTAAATTCCTCTTGTTCAGTGCGTTCGCTTAGGCTATCTTCACCGCTGTTAATTTTGATGAGGCACGTTGAGCAAATTCCATTTTCACATCCGAATGGAATCCCCAAATCGTTTTTTTGTGCAACATCTTGAAGCTCATCTCCAACGCTACATTGGCAAGATTTTCCAGTGCTGGTGTTTGTAATTTTTGGCATGGTTTTCAGGTTATAAGTATGACTTTAAGATAGGCTCAATATCCACTGCAGCATTGTCATGCGCCACCAGCGGCTTTTCAGAAATCATGGAAAGTTCATCTTCGTAAGTTGCTCGCTCTTCGCGGTAATAAACCCCAAGCGGAATCTTTGCACCCCAAACGTCAGCAAGCGCAAACGCCGCCCCGCGGTCACTTGGATCATGCTCTTCACCAAGTTTGTAAATCCGTTCTTGGAACCATTGGTATGTGTTCACTTTGTTGAAAGTCACGCAAGGCTGAAGCGTATCAATCAGCGCAAATCCGCGATGCTCAATCCCCGCCTTTATCATCTCTTTCATGTGCGCAATATCGCCGGCGTAAGCACGTGCAAGGAAAGTTGCCCCAGACGCCAAAGCCAGCGCAAGCGGCTTCATTTCAGGTTCAATAGCGCCCCCCGGCGTAGATTTTGTCCGGAAGCCCTTCGCACTCGTCGGCGAAGTTTGTCCTTTTGTCAGGCCATAAACTTGGTTGTTTTGCACAATGTAAGTCACGTTAAAATTGCGTCGCACCGCGTTCACCAAATGTGCCACACCAATTCCGTATCCGTCGCCGTCACCGCCAATCACAATCACATTCATTTTGTGGTTCGCCATTTTCATTGCAGTTGCGACCGGCAATGCGCGCCCGTGCAGCGAATGAAATCCATAAACTTTCACAAGGTGCGGAGCTTGCGACCCGCATCCAATTCCAGACACAAGCATGGTCTCTTCCGGATCCAATTTCAGTTCAAAAATCGCCTGCTTCAGCGCCATCAAAATTCCATGATCGCCGCAGCCTGGGCACCAATTGCATTTTGCTGCCGTGTTCAGATCCCCCAGATTTTGTAGAACTTTTAATTTTTTCATACTGCCAAAAGGGTTTTAATTTTCTCAAAAACTTCAGCCGGATTAACAGGTCGGCCATCATAACGAAGAAGCTGATTTTCAATTTTAATTCCAGTGTGCTCGCGAACCATTCCACCCATCTGCCCATTTGAATTATTTTCTACCAAAAGCAGTTTACCGTCATGAATACTTGTCTCGTTAAGCATGCGTTCAACCCCTTTGCTAGGGAAAGGACTCGCATATTTAATTTGCAAAAAGTTCACGCTCATTCCTTGCGAATTCGCCGCCTCAATTGCCTCCAAAATCGGGCCCTTTGTGCTACCCCATCCAACAATTGTAAGGTCTGCAGCTTCAGGTCCGTGAAGTTCCATCATGTCATCTTCCAAAAGGTCCGTGCCTTGCAAAGTCTCAAATTTACGATCACGCTTATCCACCATTGCAATCCTATTCGCGCTGCTCTCATCAAGATCACCATCCTCAGCATGTTCGTCAGTTGACGCGGTGTAAATGCAGTTTGGATAACCAGGCAAAGCCCGTGGCGAAACTCCATCCTCAGTCAGTTTGTAACGAAGATACTCGCCGTCCGCAATTTTCTCAGCGTCTGCAGCAGTAATTGTGCTGGTCATTGGCACGTAGTCAGGCGCAGCAAAAGGCTTGGTGCTGCAAATCGATTCGCCAAGATATTTGTCCGTAATAATTAGGCATGGCATTTGATATTTGTCGGCCAAATTAAAGACTTTCAAAGTCATTTCAAAACACTCGTCTACGTCGCCGGGCAGTGCAGTCACCAGCGGGAATTCCCCCTGCGACGCATGCAAAACAAAACGCAAATCGCCTTGGTCAGTCCATGTTGGCAAACCTGTTGATGGCCCCGGTCGCGTGCCTTCCACAATCACCAGCGGAGTCTCTGTCATAGCCGCCATTCCGAGTGCCTCACTCATGAGCGCGAAGCCACCACCGGACGAGGCAGTCATAGAACGAACCCCCATGTGGGATGCGCCAATCGCCATATTCACAGCGGCAATTTCATCTTCAGTTTGCTTCATAATAATTCCGTATTTCTCGCCGTGTTTTGCAACAGTCAACATCACCGAAGTCACCGGCGTCATTGGATATGCAGCCATAAATTTCAGGCCAGCTTTAATGGCCCCAATCGCAATCGCATCATTTCCAGAAATCACAATTTCTTGCTCGCGAACTTGCTCGCTTTCATCGCGTTCCGCTTCCGCGTCACCATCCGTCAGCTCAGGCAGTTTTTTCTCAAAAGGAACCTCAAGCTCAGTGGCATGGTCGTAGCCAGCGCGTGCAACTTTAATGTTGAAGTCCACAACTTCCTTACCCTTGCGTGCAAAATTACTTTCAATCACGCTCTGTATGAATTCAAAAGGCAGGCCAACAATGGCCGCACTCGCAGCGAGCGCAACGGTATTGCGCATCACTCGGTCCGCACCAAGCTCCTTGGTAATATCAGCCAGAGGTACGGAGGCCAGGTGCAGCCCAGCAGCGCGGATTTTTTCCGCATCCAGCTGTACGCTCTGCCCATCATAAATAATCACACCGCCCTCAGCCATCTCATCAAGATGCAAATCCACAGTTTCCTCGTTCAGCGCCAGCAAAACATCCATTTTGTCGCTATGCGCATTCACGTCTGATTTCCCCACACGAACCTGTGCAGTGTTGTGCCCTCCACGAATAAGAGAAGGATATTCGGGATAGCCGAATACGGAGTAGTGAGCGCGCGCGCATGCGCGCGCGAACATCTGTCCCATGGTCGTGATGCCGTAACCGGCTTCTCCACCGACCATCCAAGTTAAATGATCATATAAGTTCTTCACCGTTTTCCAGGTTAGAAATGTGAATTACGTTCACAGGGCAGCTTTCGGCCGCATCCATATTACATTTAAAATCTTTCTCTTCAATCTCGATTGTCTGAATATTCTCCTCTTTTTCGCCAGATCCAACCAAGTCAGCCTTGAAATCTTCGCCATTCATTTCCCAAAATTTTGAGCATAGGCTCGAGCAAGCACTGCATCCAATGCAGTTCACCCGCTCATGTTTTATTTTGTACTTATTATCGTCATTTTTCATGCGTCCACCTTATCTTTTCTTGCCTTAAATATCAACCTGATCGCCTCTGGGTACCATTTCTTCTCCAGCACCTGAACTTTGTCCTTCAAAGTGTCCGGCGTGTCGCCATTTTCAACGGCAACTATTTTTTGCAACAAAATCGGTCCGCCATCCACATCTTCAGTCACGTAATGAATTGTCATGCCAGTCTCTTCTTCACCTGCTGCGAGCACCGATTCATGTACATTCGCTCCGTAAAAACCAGGCCCGCCATATTTTGGCAGAAGCGCCGGATGCACGTTAATGATCCGCCCTTCAAAAGCTTTCACAAAAACCGGCGACAAAATTCGCATATATCCAATCAGGCAAATCAAGTCCACCTCCACGCCTGCCTCGCCAATTGCCGCAACCAAGTCACGGTCAAATTCTTCCCGATTCTTCCCTGTTGGATCCACCCAAATGTCCTCAATTCCATGCGCCCGCGCCTTCTCAAGCGCACCGCAATCTTTCACATTACTCACCACTTTTGTAAGCTCAATTCCCGGCATTTCCCCGGCTTCCATTTCGTCAATAATCGCCTGCAGGTCCGTCCCGCGCGTCGACGCCAATACAACAACTTTAAAACTCATAGCTTCAGATTAAGAATCACAATCTGACGATTGTGCATCCATACTACTGTGAACACGGATTATTTCCAATATGAAGTAGCCCCATTTTTCTCGCGACTTCCTGGCCAGTCGGCGTAGTAGCCAAACCGCCAAGTGCAGTTTCCCTAAATTTGTGAGACATCAGGTCTCCAACTTCGCGCATTGCCCGGATAACTTCATCAAAAGGCACAAAACTTTCCACGCCCATGAACGCCAGATCAGCCGCCGCCATACTGTAAACAGCCCCAATCCCATTCCGTTTTATACAAGGTACCTCCACAAGTCCACCGATTGGGTCACAAACCAGGCCAATCAGGTTCTTCAGCGCAAGCGACGCCGCATGCAAGGCCACTTCCGGCTTTTTGCCGCGAACTTCAGTGAGAGCCGCCGCAGCCATAGCCGTTGCGCTCCCAATTTCCGCCTGACATCCTGCAGCTGCACCCGATAAAGTCGCAGTATTCGCAATCACAACCCCAATCGCCGATGCCGTCAGCATCATCTCAATCATTTGCCCCTTTTTGAGCTTCAGCTTCTCCTTAGCCGCGAACATCACGCCAGGTATCACTCCAGCCGCCCCAGCAGTGGGGAAGGCCAAAATTACGCCCATACGAGCATTATTTTCTCCTGTTGCAATAGCTCCGAGCATCGCGCGCAGCGCAATCTCATCCAACAGCAGCTCCTTTTTCAGTTTTTTATAGTTTTTCATCGCCTTCGCAAGCAGCGGCGTAGACTTCCCAGCCATTCCACTCTTAGAAAGTTCAGGTTTTTTCAGAGTCGCCTCGATTCCTTCAAACATAACCTGCAGGCGCTCGTCAAGCATGCTCAAAACTTCCGTTCTGCTGCGGCCTGAAACTTGTTTTTCATAATTAAGCATAATCTCCCAAATTGGCATTTTGTGCTGTGCACAGAGCGCTAGCAGCTCCTTTCCATTCCTGAAAATGAATGATTTTGGGCTGCCACCAGATTTCTCGCCAGATTTTGCCATTAATTAAGGGGTTAGCTTCTTTAGCGATCTAACAAAAATAATTCCTTCCTCGCTCTCGAGCTCAAGGATTTCTTTCAAATTCAATTCTTTTTCCAGGCTCAGCACGCTGAGTACTTTATTCTCGCCCGCCAAATACGAACTTTGCATATTCACAATGCGAATCCCCTTCGCCCCGAGAAAACCAGTAGTTTTCGCCAGCATCCCAGGTAGGTTTTCGTTCTCAACAACCAGCGTAAAATGCTGCTCGGCACTATTCCCAGTCAGATGAATATCAAAATCATTAATCCTGTTAATTTCCACATTTCCGCCGCCAATCGACGAAGCCACAACGCTCATCTTCCCCTCTTTATTCTCCATTACAATCTGTACGCTATTTGGGTGAAAGCCCGTTCCCAGGTTCCGTGGCTCAAAATGATACGCAAGCTTTTGCTTCTTCGCGATATCAAAAGACGTCTTTATGCCCGGGTCATTCGGAGGCATTTTCATCATACCTGCCAGTAGCGCCCTATCTGTTGCATGCCCTTTATACACTTCACCAAAAGATCCGTGCAGGTAAAAAGTCACCTTTTTAGGTGTGGCATCAAAAATTGCTCTAGCGAACTGGCCTATTTTAGCCGCTCCCGCAGTGTGAGAACTGGAGGGACCAACCATTATTGGGCCAGCGATATCGAAGAGTGAAAAAGTCGTCATATCAACTTTAAGTAGTTTCTTTTTACCAAAAAACTCCTGCGGAGCGCAATAGCATTATCAGATTCACCAGCCGAACCATGAAACAATTTTGTGTTCACGTCCACGGCTAAAACTTGAACAAGCCGATACTCGCTGATACAATGTGATGAAACGCTAAAAACAACAAAGCATTTCAAGCCCATTAAAAACTCAAACAAAAACAAAAACATATTTTGTTTCCTAGATCTGCTTCGTGATGGTGGTTGCGACTCAACCGCCCACGAGAGAAAGACTCTTACTATCGTCCTGTGATCTTGCTTCGCTCCCTACCTAGTACAGCGACATGTATCACGTCAAGGACAGCCTTGGTTAGGCCATAAAGCAAACCGAAGTGAGGCAGATGCAAAAACAAAAACAGAATGGATCTAGTCACCATTCACGAAACCGGCCTCTCTCCCATAAATACCTCGGCGCTCGTAAAAAGCTGTCGCACGGTAGGAGGAGAAGCCGGTTTTTTTATTCCAAAAACGAGGCTTTGGCCGAGTTTTACCGAGCGCATATTACGCGAGGTTAATGCGACCAGAGGGAGTAACCATTAATCTGTTAAATCTGGGTCAAGGTAAGCCATTTCATTGTCTTTTGCAGCTGGACTAGTTTCATCTGCCGGGTTGCAGTCACAACTTTTTGCTGCACCTCCTAAGGCTAGGGCTGCAATGAGAGCAGCAGTGCTCAAAATTTTGCTACGATTTCTGTCAATCTTGTCTAAGAGACCTTCTCCTGTAATCAGTCTAAACTGACTCAATACTCTGCCATTTACAATTACATCTTTGGTGAAGTTTTTTGTGATTTCTGCTTGGGCTTTAACACTCTTAAGTTGCTCACCAAGACTTTTACCTGCAAGTATTTCTCTTTTCTCATTTATAAGATTGAAATGTTTCTCAAAGATGGCGTGTATGGTAGTGATACCATCCCCAATTATAATGGTTTGCTTTGTCAACTCTGACAATTCCTCTATTGAGTATGCGTGTAGGTTGCTACGACGTTTAAATAAATTACTCCGTAATTTAAGAGCTCCTCTGTAGCCAACACTCTCTTGATTTAATTTGCCACGCAAAATTCTAATCCCTATTTCTTCCTCCAGAGCTATAATTTTTTCAAAAAGCTCAGTTAGCTCCGTGCAATTCTCCCCCAAAATGCGCATTTGTTCATCAAGTTCATTAGCAGCTATCTGGCGCAATTCTTCCTGTTCTGCAGTTAATTGAGTTGTCTCTGCCTTGGTATCCGTTCCATCAACTTGGTTCATGGGGGTAGTGTATTAATAACTACCAACATTACACCACAAAACGACGCAAATGTCAATACTGCAAACCCTTGTCTCACACAGGTTTGTAGTTCTAAAACGGCCTCGCGAACCTAGCCTTGTCACCAAGCTTGTCCTCAATTCGCAGCAGCTGATTGTATTTGGCAATCCTATCTGTTCGGCTCAGGGAACCGGTTTTAATTTGCCCCGTCTCCATCGCAACCACCAAGTCAGCAATTGTAACGTCTTCGGTTTCGCCACTTCTGTGCGAAACAACCGCAGTCCAACCTGCTGCATGCGCCATTTTGATAGCCGCAATTGATTCTGTCAGCGTCCCAATCTGGTTCACCTTCACGAGGATAGAATTCGCAGATTTCTCCGCAATCCCACGTTCAAGGAATTTTGTATTCGTCACGAGTAGGTCATCTCCAACAATTTGCACTTTTTCGCCGAGCCGCGCCTGCATTTTTGCCCAGCCAGCCCAGTCATTTTCCCCCAATCCGTCCTCAAGAGATACGATTGGATACTTATCAAGCCAGCCTTCCCAAAGATCAATCATCTCGTCGGACGTTTTTGCCGCGACTCCACTGCGTTCAAATTTGTACATTTCATCGCCGCCTTTTTGCAGCTCACTTACCGCCGGATCAAGCGCAATACTAATGTCCTCACCAGGTTTGTAGCCTGCTGCCTCAATCGCTTTGATCAAAAACTCAAGCGGCTCCTCATTGCTCTTGAAGTTCGGTGCAAAACCACCTTCGTCACCAACTGTAGTTGAATATCCCGCCGCCTTCAGCAATTTCTTCAGTGCATGGAAAGTTTCCGCGCCGTACCTCAGAGCCTCGCGGAAATTCGCAGCGCCTTTTGGCATGACCATAAATTCTTGAAAATCAACGCTGCTATCTGCATGCGATCCGCCGTTTATCAGGTTCATCATAGGGAGCGGAAGCAAAGTTGCCTCCGGGTTCAGATGCTCCCAAAGCATAACGCCCTTTTCGTCCGCTGCTGCGTGCGCCGCCGCCAAGGAAATTCCCAGAATTGCATTCGCACCCAAGCGACTTTTGTTAGGCGTGCCATCCAGTTCAATCATTTTTTGATCTAGCGCTTCCTGCTCCATATTGTCCATCCCAATTACCGCATCTCGCAGCTCGCCATTTGCATTTGCAACCGCCTTCTCCGTGCCTTTCCCAAGATATCTTTCGCCGCCATCACGCAACTCACAAGCTTCGTGTTCACCTGTTGAAGCACCACTTGGCACAATCGCACGGCCAAAACCACCTTCTGTTGTAACTTCAACTTCTACGGTTGGATTTCCACGTGAATCAAGTACTTCACGAGCATGAACATTTGTGATTTTTGACATGAGATTTGGGTTAGTGGTGGGATGAAATGCGTACCCTATTATCTAACGTGCTAGGCAAAAAAGGCAAGATGAGTTAAAATGCGCAGCGCCTAGGCACATTGTCAGGCACCCAAATTAATCCCTAAAACTGACGAAATCATGGATATCATCTGGCACGGACACTCTTGTTTCACAATCAAAAGTAAGGTTGGAACTATTGTTACTGACCCTTACGAAGGCTTAGGAAGTAAACTTCCAAAATTTAAAGCAGACATTATAACGCTAGGTGACGAATTGGCGGAAAAAACAGGCAGCATAGCTGAAGTTGAAGGAGATCCTAAGGTTTTAGACTGGCCAGGTGAGTTTGAGGTTTCAAATGTTGCAATTGAGGCATTTTCAGCTGACCGTTTTGCAAAAGAAGGCGGACTTGAAGGAGAAAACGTAAACATTTTTGTTTTTGCAGTTGAGGATATAAAAATCTGCCATCTTAGCGGACTTGCACATGAGCTTTCTGACGAACTTTTAGATCACATTGGAGACGTAGACATTTTGCTCCTACCTGTAGGTGGCGGTGATGTACTTGATGGCAAAGCTGCACAAAAGGTTCTTGAGGCAGTTGAGCCACGAATTATAATCCCAATGTACTACACAGCAACAGAATCAAAGCTGAATATTAACGGACCAACTGACTTCCTTAAAGCTGTTGGTAAAACCGAGCTCCAGCCAGTTGCAAAATACTCAGTGGACAAAAAATCTGACCTGCCAGACGGCGTGATGGAATTTGTTGTTCTTGAGCCTCAAGCCTAAAGAGCCATTAGAGTGCCTGCACTTCTGTAAACAGCTCGTTTTGTGTATGGGTGGAAATACATCGAGATTCTTTTGAGCAAGCTCTGTTTGCCGGCAAAATAAACTCTGGAAGTGGAGATACTAAATTTCCTACGTGGTTTCTTTTTAAACATGATGTGGAGTGGTGAAAAAATTAATAAAGGCGGATCACCGTCGTGACCACCCCTTGGATTTCAAGATATTCGCTCGGTTCAATGTCTGAATAATCTGGATTTGCAGCTTCAAGCCAAACTCGTCCATTTTTATTGCGGTATTTTTTGACTGTGTTTTCCCCATCAACCAAGGCTACAACAACGTCGCCATCTTTTGGCTGCACATCCTTGTTAGCTACAACAAAATCTCCTTCCAAAATTCCCGCATTAATCATGCTCAAGCCAGTAACGCGAAGTGCAAATGAGCCAGTTGGTTTTTTCAAAAGACCATCGCCAATCTCAAAATGATCAATTATATGCTCTTCAGTTAAAACTGGTCCACCAGCTGGGATGGTTCCAAGCAAAGGGATACGCACCAAGTTTGATGCTGCCTGAAGTTTTTTCTGCACGGAATGCAAAAGTTTAATTCCACGCGGAGTGTCATCCTTTTCCAAATAATCCTTTTCCTGCAAAGCCTTCAAATGTTTGAGGATACTGTTGTCACTTTTTACGCCAAAGTGTTCTCGCATCTCGCGCAGAGTAGGGGACTTCCCAAAATTCATCTGATACTCCTCAATAAAATTAAGGACGGCTTCTTGTTTCTCAGTGATCATGGCGTGGTGGGTTAATGGTTACACCTTCGGTGTGTTTGCCTCGCGCTAGTAGGCGCTCGGCTGACGCTCCGTTTAACTTCGCGTCTAAGGTGAGTGTACACTCAATATAGGTGAGTACGCACTCACCGTCAAGCAAAAAGTGTTTGACAGCCTAAGTTAAATAATCTTCGTTAAAGAATGCCTCATGGGCACCTCTGTCGTAAAAATCCATTCCTACCGCATCCATCCTTTCAGTTTGGCCAACCACAATGCTTCTTTCTTGGAAGCCACTAAAGCTTTCTGCCTTGTCCATCGCTTTTCTTAAAATAGTAGAAATATCATACTTGCGAATTTCACCAAGTCTAAGGCTTAGGATTACAGGAAATTCTTCTGCTAGTTTTGTAGCATTCATACCGGTAGCTTTTTCCTCTAAACATTCATATATTTGTTCTAAATACTGAGGGGTGTGTTTAAATAACATAGGGCATGCTTTTGCAACCAAAAGAGACTTTGATCCATGTTTTTGACTAAGTAATGCAAACAAAGCTTTAAGGTTAGATACGTTTGCTAGTACTAAAGGATAGTCACCAATAATGCTCAAGGCTAATTCTATGTCATTCCCACACTCCCTTACGAGTAGTGTGTAAATCTTAGTAATGTATGCAGGTGTAGAAGTTAGTAAGCTTGGATTTCCAACCAATGAAGCAGTTGCCTTTTTCTCATCCCCTAGGTGCCATCTTAGAACGGCTTCATATGCAGCTTGGGTGTGTTTTAAAGAGAAGTTAATGAAAGCAGGGTTCGAGCTAAGAACTCTCTGGAGACCTTCTGCATCAAAGCCTCTACCCTCTAGGTATCCAATCACGGAGGTCACATGCTTCAAGCTATCTTTAAATAGACATGCATTCCTTTCGAATGCTTTCTGAACTGGGCCAGAGCCAAATTTCTCCACTAGATAATCCATTCTCTCAGTTGCTTTACCATATATGTGCCTATGATTTGCCAAGTAGTATTGAGGGGCTGTGTTGATGCCGGACACAATAGCATGTGCATGTACCCTTCTTAAGGTTTCAACTCTTTGTTCAGGCAAATCTGACAAATTCAGGTCATGCATTTGTCTGCAAACTTTCATTTCTCTTTCAACTCGTGCACGTGCACGGATACTTTTACTTTTACCTTCAAGCCTTTCTTTTAACTGAGCAACTCTTCTTTTTAAGCTAATAGTTTTTTCAGACATCTTAGTAGCTAAGTTAAAAGCTCCATTTGATTCCAAAAGAAATTCATGTGCAGCCACTCGTGCAAGAACAAATTTGATAACTGTAGTGGTAGAAGCTCGCATGAATGAACATCGATCATCTGCCATAATATTCTCATATTCTGTTTTTGCCTTTCTTAGGCGGTCTACAATATTTGAGCCATATGAAACACACATTTCTCTGATAGTCCCAGGCCAATTTTGCAGCCATGCAAACTCTGCATCTTGTAAGATTTCATCTGTTGAGCTTAGCGCAGAAAGCAGAACCTTCTTTGCCGATGCTGGGCTATTTAAGATACACTTCTTTACAAGATGAGTTGACCCATGGAATTCCTTCAAAGAAGGGGTGTTCATTATGTCTTCAAAGGCAACTTTTGCATTAGTTAATGTTTGCTCATTCAAAACTCCATTTTTCAGCATGACCCATCTCAAAAGTTCTGTGTCTCCGTGGAGCCATTGTTGATTTTCATCATTTTCTATTTCTGCAATACGTTCATTAATGGATATTAGATATGCGGGAGTGTTTTCTTTATGACGAGCAACCACACTCATTAACATTCTTGGGTATGAGTGAAAATTCTTTAACTTGTCTGAGTCGAGAACGTTACGCCATATTTTGTGTATGGAAATTAGATCTGCAAGGTTAAGTCGATTTGCATTTACTAGTTGCAAGATTAGACCAACAGGTTTGGGCCCCCAATCAAACTCATCTGCCCCAAGTATTTCTTCAATTATGACACTGGAATCAGCAATGTACTGTATTGCACCAGCCCCTCTCTCAACAGCAACTTTTTTTACAAAAGAAGTGGTTTTATGTATCCAAGCATAATCAGAGTCATTCATTATACTGTCAAAACTTGCCTTAGCAGCTTCAAGATGTCTTTCGTAACTATCTCGTCTATTAATGGCAGTTTCTGCTACCAACCTAGGACTATTATGAAGCCAAGCATATTTGGCATCTCCCATAATTGTATTAAATATTTTTTCTGAGTCTTCAAGTTTAGCATCAAAATTGTTTGGACTCCCAATCAAAACTTCTTTAATTAGATCAGTCCTCCCAGATATCCAGGTGTGTTTTTCGCCAGCTCGGATAGATTCATATTCTTTGTGCAGATTAAGTACTGTGTCATGAGCAGTGTCAGCATTTCTTAGGGCCAAATGTCTAACCAGGCTTTTTGAGTCATGGAGCCATGCACATTTAGGGCACGCCATGATTGTGGCATATGCCTTTTCTGAGGCATCGATTCTTTTGAAGATGACTTTTGGATTATCACGCAAGAAACGCTTTATTTCAGATGGCGAATTTCCCATCCACTCGTATCCATCTGACTCAAAAAATGCACGCCATGGTTCAATGCCGTGATAAAGCATGATTTTTGCCAGCAAGTCATCATTTAAAGGCGCTTTCATTTTCGCAAAAAGGGCTATAACATCCATGGCTTCACGCTCCAAAGAGACCAAGTCCAGCTTTGTTTCACACAGCGCTGCTTGTTGGAAACGATTTTTAGCAATCAACAGCCTTCTGAAAAAAGTTCTAAAAGTAGAAACCATCCCAAGCTCCACACCAATTAGCTGTTCAATTTTTGCAGCAGAAGAGTTTTCTAGAGCTCTCTCAAGCTTTGCCAATTGTTCTTCGTTGTCATCTCCAGGGACTCCAGAAAGTTTCACATATCTTGCTCTAACAGCCGCTCGTAAGTCATTAATGTCATTGGGTTTATCATTTTGGGGTAGTTCACATTCAGCGCCAGGAGATCTCAAAACCATCCTTTTGAGGAATCGTCTTGATCCACTAAGCCAAGAATGTTCAGGGTCTTTCATGATTTCATCAACCTTTGCTTGCGCAGCCTTAATATGTGGCAAAAAGTCTCGCGAATGTTTGCGCAGAACCCATTTTAGTTCAAATGGTGAGAGTTCAGCAGCCCAGTCATATTCTGCGGACTGAAAAAATGTTTGCCAGAACGCAAGATCATAAAAAAGCACGGCTTTAATCAAGAGCTCCTCCGTTAGAGGAACGCCTTTTTGAGCGAATAATTCAACAATTGCAGCTGCTTCTCTCGCAATTGCAATCACATCAGGAGAAAGCCCATAACCTTCTTGCGTTTCGAATTTGTGTTTTGCGGTGAACATGTGTCTTACCAAGAGGCTAAGAGCTCTTGTCATGTCTAAATCACTGCCACCAGCTTGCTTTATAATAGGTAAGTTTAACCCGGCAAGCAGAGCTTGAGATTCACTTATAGCTTGTTTGACATGTGGAGGGGCATGTCCTCCAAAATTAACTTCATTATTTCTTAACGCCTCCTGCAAAGGAGAAAGATCACTTGCGTCAAAAGCTACGCCACCATCCTCATTACACGTAATGTCTAAAGCTCCACTCACGGCGTTTTTATTTACACGTATATACTATTCCAGGGAGTCCGCTTGGCAGTTTGATTTAAATCAAATACGTCATCTAATGGCCTCTCACCTCTTATGATCTCAAGAGCTGTATCAGGACGTATAAAGGCGATTTCTGCAACAATTTCACGTACGGTTAACCCAACAACAGCATGATCCATAGCATCTTCGCAAGGCTCCGATTCAAAGGTAGGTTCTCCTTCAGGAGCAAATGCACCTAATTTTCTGGCTGGTTCAGAAGTCATAAATATTCTTAATAGAAGGGGGTAGTAAATCATCAAATGGCGTTTTTGTCAAATTTTTAATGAAAAACTGCCAGATAAAAACCACCCACAAGGGGTGCTTTCCATCATGGTATCCCCGACAGGAATCGAACCTATATCTACTCCTTAGGAGGGAGTTATTCTATCCATTGAACTACGAGGACGCATTTTGCACCATATGCGACTAGCAATATGCACCTCGCACCTTAGCCGAGTACCGAGGAAATATCAATTCGGAGCAGTGCGGGGCAGGCGCTAAAGTTGCGCCAAAACACTAAGGTAATCAGAGCGGCTTGTGCGCGCGTGTGGACAGTTTGCAGCTCCTCCTTTTGCCTCATCATGTCCGCGCTTCGTCTCAAATCTCAACAAATCCTCAAAAGTGATGCTTCCAAAATCGGTCCCTTGCGTTACATGAAAACAAGAAACAAGTTCCGCCTCAGCTGCTCCACCAGTTGCAGCCTTACTAAGTTCAACATGAAGGCTTGAGTCATCTTGCGCATCTTGGGTGTAAGCCAGAGACACAATCAAATCTTTGCCTGGCAAATGCAAAGCTCCACTTCCACCCACCTGGAATTCTTGATCTGCAGGTAAAGCCTCAAAATCGCTCGGATCCGCGCTCTGAAAACCCTGAACATCACCCCAATCTGCATACTGCTCAAGTTGCTCAAACGCCGCAGGATCATAAATGCATTTTTCCAAAACTGTGTCACAGGTTCCTTTTATATCTGAAATCCGACCCGGAAGCTCAATTGCTGCAAGAGCAAGAGGTCCCAAAACCGCCGCAATTTGCCAAATCCTATTTGGCTTATTCGGGCGACTAATTTGCTGATTAATCCGCGCAGCAGGATATCCTGCTGGCCTTGCAGGTCGTCTTGAACGCAGTTGTCGCGCTGGTCGGCTTGGTCGCGAAAGAGGTCGCATCTCGCAGGAATTAAACAAATAGAGGTCATTCTGCCGCAATGTCGCACAATTGTCAAGGTCAGCAACAGGTTCCGCATGATCCACGAGCCACTTGACTTGCCACGCAAAACCTGCAAAAATCTCTTCACTTTCAATTATAACCACAAAAAAATGAAAAATTATCTAATCGCACTTAGCATCTTCAGCTTGGTTTTCGCAGGCTGCAGCGCATTCACAGACGACGACGCGGATCACGAAGAAGGTGATAGTGAAGTAGTAGAGGAGGAAGCTGAAATCGATGAAGACGGAAAATCGGGAGAGGAAGAGGAGGAGGAAGAAGCAGCAGCTTGGCTCACATATACTGATGAGGAATGGGGTTTTTATTTTGAATATCCTGAAGAGTGGACTGCTGAGCGTGACGAACATGGGCGCCAATTCGTAAATATTGTTTCTGCGGAAAGAGCTGCTGAAGCTGCAAAATATGATGATTCACCAATGATTGCTATAGACGCACAAATCACTATCCGCGACTCATACCTTGACCTTCCAAACAATGATGAAGAGCTCAGCCTTACAGATTGGCTTGCAGCTGGGAACGCATATTTCGATGAAGGCACATACACACCAACTACAGTTGCTGGGGTGGATTCATACCTAGTTGTTTACTCAGACAGTCTGCTTGGTGACGACTACCGTTTCATCATTCTTGAACACGAAGGTCGCATTTACCAGCTCAACTTCAATGCTCCAAACAATGACGACTACGTGATTGAGCGAAACCACATGATGGAAAGTTTTGGTTTGCTTTAAAGTTCAAGCGTAACTTCAAAATCCTCACGGAGGACTCTTACTACACCTTCCTTGGGGTAGATAGCTTGAAGATCACTTCTTTTTGCAGTGGCATGGACAGGGTGGCTTAAATTTTCCAGGCGACCAATCCCTTTAGCCTCAAGAGCAGCCTTCAGAAGTTTGGTAAATCTGTCAACACTTACTCCCTTAGTTTGATTGTTCTTACGTAAGAAAGAAGCAAGAATTTGTATTGCAAAAGCTTCTGTTTCACCTTCAGCTCCTTCAACTTGGACTTTTACAAAGCCTTTCTTGTCCGTTCTGCGGATGCCAAGTAATTCATCAGATCTTGCAAGGGCAGCTAGTAATTCTTTTTCTTTGTAAAGTATAGTGCCATATCTGCCAGACCTAGGGATTCTTTCAATCTTTGTTAGCTTAATGAGTTCGTACATTGTCATCGTGTTGCAATGATATTTTTTGGAGAAAGCATTAATTCCTATGACCCGCTCTCCTTTGCCCCGCTCTTCTTCATAAATCCCAACACCATCTTTGTCTAGAGGGAGAGGTATGGCTAAATCCACTTTATCTTTCCAGTAGGTGTCAACAGGACGAGAGATTGTAGTATTGTTTTTCCGTTCCCCTTCATGCAAAGGGAATCGAACTTTTATGCCTGTAGGTTTTACCTTAGATTTATTGACAATTCTTTTCAATGAAGCCACAGGCATCTCCATTCCCCCCGCATATCGGCTAACCCCAATAGCCTCTCTACCTTCTCCTGTTTCTGGATCTTGTAAGGTCACGGTGCCATCTATTCTCCCTGTTAGGTAATCGATTTCTCGAGGAGCTTCTGCTAGTTGCAAAGCTTCTATTAAACGTTTTTTAATACGGACTTTCTTCCCGCGCCATCTTATGGGCAATACCCTGAGATCTTCTTTCAAGTCGTCTTTCCCCCGGCCAGCATATTCTCTGTCAATCTCTTCTTCATCAGCTGTGTAAAGGATGAGGGTGATGTTTTCAGTCTGCTCACAAAGTAGTATGGATCGGTCAAGCGACGGTATCCGAATAAGCATATAGGGCAAGCTGCGCGTTGCATTAGGCGGAATTGTTCCTTCTGCCGATGCTTTAGGCATAGCAGCAATATCTACTCCCATTTCTGTTAGCATTTCCTCAATCAATAGTAAGCGCCCTTCAGTTTCAGGGCTGGGCTTTCTCATTCTTTCTTCGCCATCGCCATCATCGCCTCTTTGCATAGTTGCAGTGTCAACCAAAGTGCCTGCCACTGTTTGTACTCGGATATGCACCTCTGTTCTTGCAAATAAAAGTTCAAGTGCTTCCTGCACTTGTGTCGCAATATCTTGGCGGCGGAAACTAAGCTGAGAATTTTCAGGCAAAAGTTTATTTAGTTCAATAATCGTCATTACAGGCAGATACCTTAAAAGATCTGCAATTTCATTTCTAATGGCCGCTCTTTCCTGATCCGAAACATCAGTATTGCTAGTTGCTTCCTGAAGTTTATCAATTACAGGTTTTACATATTGTTCTGTCAGTTCTTTAACGCTCACGGCTTTGATTTAAAGTTTAAATGTTAGACCCTTTTCTTGCTGATATACCTCAAGTGCTCTCAGCACGTCTGACTCCCTGTGCAAAGTCTTGATTGACTGGCTTTTCCCTGAATGCGTAAGTACTGTGCAGGTGATTCCTTCGATTGCTTTAGCACCAATGTTCTTTAAGATAATACGCATTCTGCTTGTAAGAGTTTTTTATTTTCTATCTGTCCGGCCTCCAAAAGCATATTTGCAAGCTGAGCAACATTCATTGCCTTCACATCTTCAGCCTCTCCCTCCACGGGGACTGTTAAATATCCTTTGCTGTCAGGTCGGCGGATGCCACGGAGTTCATCAGCTCTTTCAAGAGCCTTTGAAAGCTCAGACTCTCTATAGAGAACGACTCTTTTATGTGAGCCCTTTCCTGTTTTTTGACCAAGTTTATCCAGTGGTTTTATACCAGCAAGTTCCACCAGCTGAGGCATGATCTCATAACTAGCAGTCTCGGGGTTTAGACTTACGAAGTTTCTTAAAGCCACAACTCTTTCTCCATCGACTAATCCAAATCCGTCATTATCTAATTCTATTGGCAGCAAATGGTCCACTTCCTCTTTCCAGTATGTTTCAACTGGCATGGAAACTGTGGGGAGAGCAGATCCATCAATCTTTTCACGCAATTTAAATCGGGCATATACACCAGTAGTTTGTAGTTTAGCTTCTTTGATGAGCTGTGTTAATGCATGGTCACTCAACCCGATGTGTCTGGAATAAGCTGATATACCAATAGCTTCTCTTCCCTGACCTGTCTCGGGGTTAGTGAGTGCAACTACACCACTTTTGCTTCCATCTTCTGGGTGAACTTTCAAGTCTGCTGAGTCAAACTTACTAACTGTAGGCTCTCTTCTTGGGGGTGGTGATTCACTTTCTAAAAAGGCTCGCAATCTTCTTTTTATAGATTCTTCATTATGGCTCCAATGGACGTATCTTACTTGAGGGTGTTTATCTAGGTAAGTTTTGCTTTTCCCGAAAAATTCACTCATTACTTTTTCCTCATCCGCCGTGTAAATAACAAAGGTTTTGTTTTCTGTTTCTTCACACACCATAATTGTTTTGTCCAATTCAGGTATGCGTATAAGTATGTAAGGCGAATTACGCATTGCGTTGTCAGGGACCTTACTTTCCCTTTTAGCGAGCGGTAATCCAGCAACATTCACACCCATCTCACTTAAAACTTTCGTAACTAATGGTACACGGGCTTGAAATTTAGCATTTTCAAACTCTCTCTTTTGTGAGTCTCCGCCACTATAACCTCTCGTAGCTGTATCCACCATTGTCCCAGGCACATCTACAATTTTAAGATGTGGCTCTTCTGTCCCGAGTAAAGAATCTAATGCCTTTCCAACTTGCTCACGAAAGCCCGCTTGATTAGCATCAATTTGTTGATCCGGTGGGAGCATTTTATTTAAAGCAATTGCCGTTCCAGTTGGATGCCAATTCAAAAGCTCTCTGATTTCCTTGCGAATGCTTGCAGCCTCTTCTGCTGCTGGAGTTTCCCCCTTGGCAATGGCTGCACTGATTTTATCTACAGCAGCACTTGCAAAACTTGCATCAGAGTCATGTTGCAGCTGACGCCATAATTCATCTTGTGGATGTGGGTTGTTTGGATCGCTTGGCATTTAACGTGGATTGCTAGATTGCTAAACTTCATGCATATTATACAACAGATCAGCCAATCCGTCAACAAACATGCATATTCAATGCCAAATCAAGCTCGCCCGCAAGGCCCATTTTTTGCCGAAAGTAAGCCATTTAAGTTACCATGAATGCCATGATTTACATCTGCTCAAACCCACGTTAGCATGCCAAAGCCAACCCCAATGATGGAGCAATATCAAAAGATTAAGGCGGAAAACCGCGATGCAATCCTCTTTTTCCGGCTTGGCGATTTTTACGAAATGTTTGGCTCTGATGCACTCGAGGCTTCAAAAATCCTAGACATCACCCTGACCGCACGCAACAAAAGCAAAAACCCCGTGCCAATGTGCGGCATCCCTTATCACGCCGCTGCCGGATACATAGACAAACTAACCAAGGCGGGCAAAAAAGTTGCAATTTGTGATCAGGTTTCAGATCCCGCGCTTCCCGGCATTGTAAAGCGCGAAGTTGTCCGAATAATCACCCCCGGAACCACTTTCAGTGAGCAAGTCCTGGACCGTAAATCCAATCAGTACGTTCTCGCAATTTTCCCCAAAAAAGACTACTTTGGCATCGCCTTTGCAGACCTAACAACAGGTGAATTTCAGGCCGCCGAATTGCAAGGGAAAGAGGCTCTCCAAATGGAGCTTTTGCGTCTCGAACCTGCGGAAATAATCCTGCAGCGTGAGCATTATGATGACCCAAACATCCGCGCAACGGTGATTCAGCTTTCAAACGCGCCCATTTCACCCTGTGATTTTTATGAAGAGGCCGCGCAATTTCTCAAGGAAAACCTGAAAGTCAGCACTTTGGACGGATTCGGAATTTCCAATTGGCCCTTTGCTGTGCAGTCCTCCGCTCTGCTCATGCGCTACCTGTTAGACACGCAAAAAGAGAGCATGGCGCACATTGATAAAATCACTGCATATCACCGCGAACATTGGATGCCACTGGACGAAGCCACCATCCGGAATTTGGAACTTTTTTCAAGCATACGCGGAGCCGCACCTGGCGCCGCAGCCGCTTCCAGCCGCGAACCAGACGGCACTTTGCTTTCCATTCTAGACGAAACTCAAACCTCAATGGGTGGACGAATGCTGCGCCGCTGGCTCGTTCAACCGCTGGTCCGCAAATCTGAAATTGAGGCACGCCACGAGGCAGTTGGGAACCTGTCCACGGACGACGATTTCCGCAACAAACTAGCAGAAGAACTTACCCGAATTTCAGACTTGGAGCGCTTGCTCGGACGCCTCAGTTCCAGCACTGGCACCGCACGTGACCTGGTTGGGCTGGCCAATTCGCTGGCTGTGATTCCAGAAGTTGAGGCAACTCTCCACCGCAATGATGCAAAAATGCTCAAAGTTATGGAGCGCGACCTCGAGCCGCTTGAAAAACTCACCAAACATATTTGCGCCGCAATTCTCCCTGAGCCATCTATGAAACTGCGTGACGGAGGCATGATTGCCCCTGGCTACAACTCAGAGCTGGACGAGCTGCATGGACTCATGAATGACGCAAAAACTGCACTCAAAAACATCGAGCAGGAGGAAATCAAGGCAACCGGAATTTCGTCCCTCAAAGTTAAATTCAACAAAGTTTTTGGCTACTATATTGAAGTCAGCAACACTAATTCGGACAAGGTCCCAGAGCACTACACTCGCAAGCAAACTTTGGTAAATGCAGAGCGTTTTGTCACGCCGGAACTCAAGGGATATGAAGAAAAAGTCCTGCACGCAGAAGAAAAGTCCAAGACCCTTGAGTATGAGCTTTTTCTCGAGGTACGCGAGCTCGCATTGGCAGAAATAAAAGCCATAAAAAAGAACGCATACATACTCGCGGAACTGGACGTGATTCTCGCATTCGCAATCAATGCAATTCGCCGCAATTACTGTCGCCCGCAAATCACAGACGAGCCCATTTTGGAAATCCGCGAAGGCCGCCATCCAGTTGTTGAAAACATGACTTTTGAAAAATCCTTCACACCGAACGACGCCAATTTTTCCGCGGAAGAAGCGGACGCGGATGCATCCGCACAGCATAATGAAATCAAGCTCATAACTGGTCCCAACATGAGCGGTAAATCAACTTATCTCCGCCAAGTTGCACTCATTGCACTCATGGCTCAGATAGGCTCTTTTGTGCCTGCTACCTCGCTCCGCATGCGGGCGTTTGACCGCATTTTTACGCGCGTTGGCGCCAGCGACAATCTGGTCCGCGGGCAATCCACTTTTATGGTTGAAATGCAGGAGTCCGCATACATCATCAACCACGCCACAAACAAAAGTCTCATCATTCTTGACGAGGTCGGTCGTGGCACCAGCACATATGACGGAATGTCCATTGCCTGGGCAATTCTCGAGCATCTTCACGATTCGGTCCGCGGCTTCACACTTTTTGCGACCCATTATCACGAACTTATTGAACTCGCCACAACTCTGCCGCGTGCAAAAAACTACTCAATCGACGTGAAAGAAACCCGTAAAGGCGTACTTTTCCTCCACAAAATCAAGGAAGGCGGCATAGATAAAAGTTACGGAATCGAAGTAGCGCGCATCGCCGGTCTGCCGGCAAAACTTGTGGAACGCGCAAGCACAATTCTTCAGGATCTCGAACTCGAGAAAATCCTCGCACAAAATGCACTCGGCAAAATCTCAGAAAATCAAATGGACATGTTTTCGCAAACCTATGCATCCTCCCGCGAGCCAGGCAAGCTCACACATCCTGCGCTTGAAAAGCTCAAGGGGCTTGATATAAATAGTTTGACGCCAATCGAGGCGCTCAACGCTTTAAATGAATTAAAAGGGCTTCGCGATTAGCCTGTCAGCCACAATTAAAATGAATTTCAATTCAAAACAACAGGAGGAAGAATATGGCAAAATTATGCAAGCGATTGCGCAGCGTAAAATCCGCGCCATTGCTTTTGACATTGATGGGACACTCACTCCGTTTTCGCGTTTTGAAGTGCCAGCTAGCTTGCGCAAAAAACTCATGAATCTCCCGGCTGACCTTCCCGTGGCAATTTGCAGTGGCCGCAAACTTTGGTACATCAAGGAAAAATTTGCTGACATTCTCACTGGGCCTAACAGGTTTGCATTCTGCGAAAATGGCGGCGTAGCATATCGCTATAATCCAGATGCTTCAAGCATAGATTCAACTGGCCTTAATTCGTCCGGCAAACTCTCTGATGGTGTGCATGAGGGCTTTGAAGAGCTGTGCAAAATATCGTGGCCGGAAGAAAAAATGTCCCGCGAGGAATTCGGAAAATTCATAAACAAAGGCATGGGTCCTTTCATTCATATCCGGGTGAGTAAATACAGCATGGTCACAATTTACCCAAGTTTTCTATACAAAATTCCGCGCCTAGTACGTTTTGTCTCTGGTCGCAGCGCTCGCAAACTCCGCCACATTCTGAAAAAGGCAGGATTTAATGAAACTTTTGATGTGCTCGACTCGGGGATAGGTAACATAATTCTTCCTCGTACAAGCGGCAAGGGTAACGCCATGCAACGCTGGGCTGAGCACCTTGGCATACCTGTTAGCCAAATAATTACAGTGGGCGATCAAGCAGGTCCAGGTGAGAATGACGAGGACTTTCTTTCAGGCGAAAACGGCACTGCATTTACGGTGGGAAAGCTGACCGATAGGATTTATCCATTACCAGTTCTTGGACCAGATGGGGAGAGCCTAAGCGGTCCTGCGGGAACAAGCTTCCTTCTTGATCAGTTAAACGTCTGATTTAACCTTGCGCACACCTGATTCTCATGTTAAAGTCCCCGTGATATTCTGTCTTTCAGGTTCACAGTAACTTGAAAGTATTTAACCCACACAGTATGAAATATGAAATCATGCTCATCCTTGACCCGCAAAAAACGGACAGGGAGATCGAAAAACTTACTGAGGAAATCAAATCCCTCTTCAATGATCACGACCTAGCTTTTATTGAAGAAGACGTTTGGGGTGTTCGCGAGTTGGCTCATAAAATGAAAGGCAATAAAAAAGGATACTACATTGTCATGAACTTTGAAGGTGAACCTGCGGGATTGCCTCTAATTCACAAGGAACTTAAATTGATTCTTGGGATTATTCGTTACATGCTCGTTAAAATGCCTGAAGATTACTCTCTCATGCGTTACGACAAGCCAGTTGCAAAGAAGGCAGCTGCAAAACTTAGCGCTCACGCGGAAGAACTTCAGAAAAAGGTGACTAAATCAGTCGCAAAAGCTGAAAGAACAGACAAGAAAGTAGAGAAAGTTGAAGCTCCAGTAGAAGAAGCTCCAGTTAAGGAAGAGCCAACTCCTGTTGAAGAACCAGCTGAGAAAGTTGAGGCTGAAAAAGTCGAGGCTCCAGCTGAAAAAGCAGAAACTCCAGTGGCTGAAGAGCCAGCTGAGAAAGTTGAAGCTCCTGCAGAGGAAGCTCCTGCTGAAAAAGTCGAAGAAGAAAAAGCAGATTCAAAGCTTGATGAAAAGCTTCAAGCTATCATCGATGATGCAGATATTGACCTTTAATTACCTCCCTTTATTTTCTTAACTTCATAAAACATGCGAAGTGTTAACAAAGTGATTCTAATTGGAAATCTTACGAGAGATCCTGAACTAAAAACCACAACGGGTGGTCAGTCAATTGTGACTTTCGGTCTTGCTACAAACCGTCAGTGGACAACAAGCGGCAGCGAAAAAAGGAACAGTGCTGAATTTCATGAGTGTGTAGCTTGGGCTAAGCTTGCAGAAATTTGCAACGATTACCTCAAGAAAGGAATGCTAGTTTACGTTGAGGGATACCTCAAAACTCGTAGCTGGGATATGGAAGATGGAACTCGAAGATTCCGTACAGAAGTTGTGCTTCAGGATATGATCATTCTTGAAAAACGTCGTGGTGAAGGAGAAGGAGATTACGCACCAGCAGAAGGCGCAGAAACAAGTGGGACGAGCAAAGGTGATGACAGCAGCAAAGGCGACGACGATGATGACGATGCAGCAACAACAGACGAAGCTGCGGCAGCAACTCCAGCAGTTGAAAAGCCAGCAGCTGAAAAAACTGATACTCCTGTAGAAGCAGCACCAGCTGCACCAGTTGAAGCTCCTGTTTCAGCAACTGGTCTCAATGCAAACATTGACGACGACAATCTATTCTAAATTCTAAATAATTTCTCCAAATGACAAAAAAAGTACAAGTTATCAAAACAGAGCGACCAGAACTTCCTGCGTACATTGATTACAAGGATACTGAAATACTACGTGGATACCTCACCGTTATCGGTAAGATTGTCCCTAGATATTTCTCAGGAATTTCTCTAAAACAACAAAAAAGGCTTTCTTTAGCTATCAAGCGCTCTCGTGAAATGGGAATGCTTCCATACACAAGTAAGTTCTAAATTTTCTTGATAAGCCCGTTCGCTTAAGGAGAAAATACAGATTTAAGCTCTGATTAAAATTTTAAAGGCGCCCCGCTCTGGGGTGTCTTTTTTTGCGCGAATTCCATACTCACTGGAAACTCCTTAATACCTCCTTGAAAAAAAAGCCATTTTTTGCTATAATAATTAGATTCAAATAACAAATTCACGTATGGCCACACGGAATTTAAAACTTAAGTCGCGCGCAAAGGCGAAAATAAAAGCAAAAAAGCACAGCCGTGCTTCTGCAAAAGCGCATAAGAAAGCTGCAGTTAAGCAGCAAAATGTAGCTAAGCAAGAACTCAGCCAAGCTGCTTTTGATCAAGCCCTCATCAGGTGGTACGCACCTGAATTCCTGCGTTTCCAAAAAGGGAAGCTATGGCTCGCAATCGCGCTACTAATCAACCTGGCACTGCTGGCTTATGCGGTGTGGTCCGGGTCATGGACTATGGGTGTAGTATTCATTGTTCTCCCATTGGTTTACGCACTTGAACACAGAAAAAAACCAAAAGTCGTGGATGTTGTGATTTCGCAATACGGAATAAAATTCGGAATTTTCAAGCTTCCATACAGTGAAATCCGCCGATTTTGGGTGCTTCATGACCCACCATATGTGGACGAATTACATCTATTAACGAGCAATAAGTTGCATCCTGAAATAACAATCCCACTTATGGGAGCAGATCCAACTTTACTCAGGCAGTACTTGATAACACAAATCCCAGAATGGGAGGGTAAAAAACAATCAACCCTAGACATTCTGATCAAATTTCTCAGGTTAGCCTAACAGGGCATCGGCTCTAACAGGGCACGCCGAAAACTCGGCATCAAAAAACAAAAACAAAAACAAAAATTAAAAGCAAAATATGTCTAAAGGAAAAAGACAAGAACGGAAAGATAAAAGACAGCCTGACGAAGCTGCATCTCAAGATGCATTGCTGTCACAAGCTGCTGCATCAGGGCCTGCTCCAAAAACAAACGAGGAGTTTGAAGCTGCGCTCAAGGAGCAACGCGTAGATGCTTTTCGTGAAATGAAAGGGAACATCAAGGACAGAACTTCGCTGTATGTTCGTCGTGGACATGACCGTGGCCGAGCTTACGAAGAGAGTCTGAAGGCGCTTTACCTAGGGAAAGTTGATATAATTTCAAGTGCTTTCCGCGAAATGCGTGAAAAGCAGTCAGGTCAAATGGAGTCAATCAATGAGCGCTATCTGATTGAGAAGCACAAAATTGTACTAAATGCTCTAAGTCATCGTTTTGATTTGATTCTGGATATTGCCGGTAATTCAAAAATCTCAACAGATAAGGAGGCTGTGGAATTCGCGGAATATGGCTACAAAATATTGCAGGACATTGACGTTTACGGTCTAATTTTTGACAAAGACACCCGTGGTGATAAATTCATGCAGGCCTACGTTCTCAATGTGGCTGGTGAAAAACCGCAGGACAAGATTGAATTGATTGAGCGGATTGATATGGCTCGCCGCCAAGGCAAGCCAATTGAAGATGCTGATTTGCGAATGATTGCAGATATAATTTTAGATAAATCGGGGAAAACCAAGGACACAATGGTCTCTCTCCTTCTCAGTTACCTAGACATGTCACAGCGTATGCAGCTGATTGAACAGATGATGGAAAAGAACACCAAAGGTATGCCAGGTTTGATCAAATACTTGACGCAAATTGGCTACCTCAAAAAGGGGCAGGCAGTAGCTTTAGCTGAAAGCAAAAAAGATCAGCCTGAATATCAGCAGTTACTTGTGTATTTGGGTAGCGATCAATTACGTCGCCTTCATAAGCGAGTCGCATCTGCTCAAAAGAAAAACTCAGAGATTATGCGCCGCACACACGGCCATAAAAACTACGCAAAAGACCTATTCAGCCTCAAGGGGATAGCCTCCGGCTTGCTCTTTGTGAATGGTACAATGACAGTTGGCCTGAACATACTTGCAAACCTTAAAAACCCAGCAGATATTCCTGGTAATCCGGCAATATGGCTAGGTGCAGGAATGGCCGGGATTGGTGCTCAGTGGTCAGGTGGTTTTGGCGGACTTATGCCAACACCAGAAAAGCTTGTTGCCAGAGCTACACGTGGTACGGAAGAAAAAGACGAAGCTGCTACAGAAAAACAGAAAGGAGTTTCCGATAAAATGCGTGACTCAATCGCATGGGATTATGAAATTTCAGAATTTTACTACAAAAATGCGGACAAAATTCGCGAAGTATACGACCGGAAGAAAAAAACAGCTACGCCAAAAACTCGGATTACACTCAAGGATCTTGGTTTTGAGGGTGAAGCATACGAGCAGCTTCCGGAAGACCTCAAGAGGCTTTCCAAAAAGCACGTAAACGACACAATAACAGATTGGATGTTCACATTTATGCGTGTTAAAGACGGGCTCGCTGCACAAAGCGCAGACAAGCAAAGGATGTTCATAAATGAAACTCGCATGGCACAAGGACTTCCTAAATTTGAAAAAGCATGATTTTACTAGACTCACAAATACAATTCGCAGCCGAGTACCTTAATCCTCTCTCAAGAGACGAGAAAGTGCAGCTGCCCGCTGGCTACAAAGCAAAATTTGAAAAATGGTTGAGCCTAAGCGGCATCAAAACATATCAATTTACGCCGGAAGAACAGGCTAAAATGTTTGCATACTTCCTTGAAAAGGAGCTCAAAGTAGACACTCTGGCCGCAATAGACAAACTCAAGGCGCCAAAGGAGGAAAAAGCCAAGCTCAGGTCCCTTGCAGGACGCGGACAAGTTTTACTTGCGAGCCGTAACGAAGGAAAAACCTTTGATAGATTGATCACGCTTGAAGATTTGGGAGCTGTAAAAGCTCAAGATTTCATGTTGCTCACACCAATACTGCAAAGCATCCCACAAGACCTTGCAGAAGTGATTCATCAGCAAACGGCATTCCATGTGATTAGCAATTATGCACAGCACGGAATTATTGCGGAATATGAAGGTATGGATGGCGACGACATTCTTGTCAGCATTGCTCATCCAAAATTTGGCCAGGATACAATCCGCGTGAATACAGCCGGTGACATCAGTAAGCCGCTCAAATATACATCGGAAAAAACAGGCCGAGAGTTTTTTGAATCTCAGGCACCAGAAGTTTATGGTACTGCACAAGCAGATCCAAACTTGCAAGCCCTCTCGAAGGAGGAACTTGTTAGTTTGCATTTGGCTGGGCAGGGCATTGATCCAACGCAGTATGTTGGAGCCTTTGCTGCAACAGCCTCAGCCGTGCAAGCAGTGAATTTTGCAAACCATGCAAATCAACTAGCAATGCTAAATGCGATAAATCAAGAGCAGAGTCAAAAGCTGCTCGGGGAAAGGGCTATAGGTCTTTCCCTTGCACAAGTTATAGCTGCCAAGGCGCGAATGGCACGTCAAAGAAGAGGAGCGGAAGATCGTGGGAAGCGCGTTCAAGAACGAAAGGAAAAGTTCGCACAAGCTGAGACGGAAATGGCCAGGGCAAATCGAGCAAAAGAAGAGCAAGCGGCAGAAAAACGCAAAAAGCAAAAAAAACAAAAGACAAAAAAAATGGCAGTGGCTAGTGCCGCAGCCGGCGGTGCCGTTATCTCAGGAGGCGGACTGTTCATGTTTATAAACAATTTAAGTATCAACTTTTAAAACGAAAATAATGAAAAAAATGCTAGGGAAAATCTCAAAATTCTTAATCCGCAAGGGGCCATACATAGCCCTGGGCGCACTGCTGTTTTATGTGCTGACGAAAACGGCATTTGCAGGAAACGAAACTGCAGATGCAGTTGCCAATACGGAGCAATCTCTAGGATTTTTGATTTCCATAGCCATGAAAATGCTGAACACATTCCTCTGGCCCTTCCTCTTAGTTATTGGTGAACTCATGGATAGTGACTTGATTATTGGCCCGGGTATGGAAGAAAGACTACTAGGAATTTGGGTACAAGTTCGTAACCTTGTGAACATTGGATTTGTGGTTATGCTTCTGATAATTGCCATGTACAACGTAGTCGGAGTAGGTGGTGGAGAAGGAAATTTGGCGCTCAAAACCGCGCTTCCAAAACTGGTCCTAGGGCTAATTTTGGTGAACTTCACCTTCTTAGGAGGAAAGGTTTTAATAGATGTTTCAAACGTTGCAACTACGGCAGCATTCGCTCTGCCAGAGGTAGTAGATGATTTTGATTTTGCAAATACAACGGCAGAATTCTCGAAGAGGGTATGTAAGAAGGAGGATGGAACGCTATGGGGGGAGGAGGAAAAAGGCCTCCCAATTAGCACGCAACTTTTTTGTGAATTAAAGGATAAGGAATATACAGGAAACCTGAACGAATTGATGGAAGCCACGTACTTTAAGCAGCTCAACGCGAACAACGTGGGGATTGTGATGGCAGTGAACATGGGCGCACTTGAGTCGCTCGCGCTGCTCAAGCCTGAGGCAATTAAGGACTTTTCAGATCTTCTTATTAATGGACTGTTCTCGGTGGTGATGTACGTGCTCTTTGCAGCATCGTACATAACGCTGGGACTCGTGCTCTTGGCACGTATTGTGGTGCTCTGGGTCGCACTGGCGCTCTCGCCGGTGATAGTACTCTTTTATGTAGTACCGCAAATTAAAGAAGCTGCCGGCTCCAACCTAGACATCATGGAAAAGGTAACCAAGCATCTCTTGGCACCAATAATTATTGGTGTGGTTCTGACGATTGGCTTCCTGATGATTTCCGCAATGGCCGGACTTGGCGACTCATTTCAAGAGTTTGCAAAAGCCGAATCAGGAGAAATGATGGCCGCAGACTTTCTAATCTCTGGCGTTGAAGACATGGAAAAATTCATTATCGCAATTGCGACAATAATGATCATTTGGACAGGAGTTTTCGCGGCAGCAGAGGGGACTTATGCCTCAGTCGCAACTAACTATATTAAGGGGCTCGGAGAGAAGGTTGGTACAGCGCTGGCCAAAGCTCCACTTTACGCAACAAGTATTCCTATTGTTACGCGAGATGGAACGAAATCAACTTCACCTATGGCTGCGCTTGGACTGCTTAATAAGGGTCTGGATGCAGTTAATTATGGCTCAGACCAAGGTGCAAAAGATTTGGGTGAAAAGATCCTTCCGCCAGGTGTGTACAACAAGATATTTGGGAATGATATTTCAACTGACCCCAAGGAAAATGAAAGAAGTATGATGTCCGCATTAAATAATATGAGTGTGCCAGTTAGCACTATACAAAATGTAGCAGATAGAATGATGAATGATGTTAAACGGTCAGATATGTCTATGTCGGACAAAAGCGGTTTGGAAAGTCAAATCAAAGCAATAAGGGGTCAGCTTGCAGATCCAAAAAGAAGAGGTGCTGCACAAAGACAACTTGCTGACATTGCTAAAGAAAAAGGAAAGGAGATTGGTTATAGCGATCCTGATGCTCTGGATTGCAAAATTAGAGCTGCAAATATTACTGATGAACCAGCACCCCCACCACCAGCAGCAGATGCACCAGCACCAGCTGAGGAAGATGACGGTGTTGAAGCGGCAGGGACTGCATCAACGTCTGCAGCACCCGCGCCACCACCAGCAGCGACGCCAACGCCGATTAACTTTAAAGATTTGACAATCGATTGGAATGCAGCAGGAGTTGGTTCGCCAACCGCAACGGAACTAGCCATAAATATTGATGACCTTAGAGTTATGAGTTCAGCTGAGATTGCAAGTAAATTAAGCATTATTCCAGATCAGGCTGAGGTAATTGCAAAGGCAGTTGCAGACCAAATCGAAGCCGAAGGCACACCCGAATAACCCATAATTTCAAAAACTTTTTACCCACTTTACAAAACCACTTAACAATGTTACAATCACTATCCATCGTCGAAAACTCGAATCACATGGATGGTGATTGTGAGGAGAGAGTCCGCTCAGCCGGCCAGGCCGCAACTGAGCTACTCCCTTCTCTCGCTCCGCTTAGGAGCAATATCACCCAGTAGAAACCATGAAGATTCATTCTTTCCATCACCGGAACAGACGAAGCGAAAAAAATCCCTTCCTAGGGGAGGAGTTCCGCGTCTTTGCGAATGGGACGCCTGAGGACAATGGCGGCGGTACTGAAAATGTAGAAGGTTCATCGCGACCTAGCGACCCACCTGAAACAAGCGGAGGAGTTGATTACATGGATATGCTAAAGAGCACGCTTTCAGATATTGAAAAGAGCGCGCCACCTTCATATTCCGCTGCTGAAGCACAAAAATTTGCAAATAATAGAGACCGCGTATTTATGGAATACAACGGTATCCGCAACTTTGTGGATCAGCATGCGCGGATTAAGGAGAAATTCCTTGCTCCAAAAAAACCATCAGATGACCCTACTCGTTGGGAGCCTGTGTTCCGTGAAGTAGAGCAGGAACTTGCCCAGATAAGAGAGCTTGAAAGCGGCAGCTTTAAGTTTGATAAGCGAAGTCAAAAAGGTATAGATGACATGATAAATAAGAAAAGAAAGTTCAAGGCGGATGAATTTGTTCGTATGCTTGACCGTCTTGGAGCAGATGCCCGCAAAGCACAGCATAAGGCGAATGAGCACGTGGAAACATTCATGCTCGGCGACTTTAAAAAGCGCTTGGACTGGCTAATTGATAGTTACAAAACCAATCCGCCAAAAATCGTTGCGGATCCAAAAAAGACCGTTCGCGAGCTTCAGGAAATGAAGAAAATCCTCATCCGCGAGATCCCTAATCTCATGCAGTTTGATGGCGACCAAGAATGGGACGCAGAGCGTCTTGCAGAAATCAAAGGGTTTAGTGAGGCGATTGGATCGCTTGAATCTGATTTCGCAGAAAAGAACGCCTTCATGGATGGGATTAAAAATGAAGATGGTGAGGTGGTCAAGGAGGGGAATGCAATCTCGACAGAAGACCTCAAAGCCAAATTCACAGAAGTTGAGCAAGTAAAGCGTGAGTCAGTGGATGCAAGAGCCGCAGAAGCAGCTGCGCAAATTGACGAAATCATAGGCACACTTACATACTTGCAAGGCAAGGTAGATGAAATGAGCCTTGAACCTCATCAGGCAGCAAAGGAGCGCAAAGAGTTGCAGCAGACAATTGACAACTTGCTGACGCACAAAAATGCACCACAAATTTGGGATGATGCCCTGTATTGCACAGCGTCTAAAAAGAATCCTGAGGGCAATGCAATCAAATGGGAATTCAGCGGTGACGAAGTTGATGCTCCGGACGGACTGAAAGGGCAGATTGCTCTGCTAGATCAGCCTGGCCTTATGAATGAGCAAGAAAAAGCTAGTTTTGCAGCCAGCCTGAATGAAGCATTGCAGCGTTGTGAAGAAGACATGAAAGCCGAAGCCAAATTCACAGAAGTTAAGCTTGGCCTTATAAAAGAGCGAGTAGACAGTCAAAGAACGCTCATTGATGGTCCAAAAGGTAAAGGTAAGCACTGGAATTGGTCATTTGTTGCCGTGCATGATGTTATGCGCGCTGGGGAAATTATTAAGGATTGGTCAAAGACCCGTCATGATAGAAATTCATCCGCTCGTATTGGTGCACTTGGTGTAGCAGGGCTGGATATGCTTAAAAAAATTCACCTTTTTGACTTGGATACTCTTCCAAATGAATTCGACCGAAAGATAGAAGATTCCGAGCAAGAAACCGTAAATAAATATAAGGAGATTTATAAAAACAAGGATGCTTGGCAGATTGAAGTCGTTGCATATGAAACAGGGAATGCGGATGAACTTAAGGCATGTATGTATTTGCTTTCAGAAAAGGGACGTTTGCGTTGGGATAGGATGAAGCTTTTGAAGCAATTCAACAAATTTCAAAAAAGTGTGCAGTTTGGTGATGACTTGAAAGCGGAAATGTCTGACATTGGTACCTTTTATGAAAAGCTTAAACAGGCAGTTGGTACTATGTGGGATTACGACACCTTCACTGAAATGAAGAATTCCAACATGACCAGCTATGAAAGCGAAAAGGAGAAGCATAAATCCGATTGTGATGCGTGGGCGGAAACAGCTTCTGCAGATGGTAAAGATGGTCTTTCTGCAATGGCGGAAAGCTTGCTTTCACAACACGTGAAGGCAGTGCTCGCAGGTGAGCAATCAAAAGCAGATCCGACCGTTTATGAAAAGATCATTCATTACGCAATGGACTTTGGAAAGATGGGCTCAGAAGAAAAACTCTACTACCTTATTCAAGGTATTGCATGGGGTCTTTTGGCGCCGGATCGTGGTTCTGTATTGAACTCAGGAAAGATTAATGACTATCCGGTAATTGACTACTTTGGTTCGCCTACGGAAAGGGGTGAAAAGCCAACGCTGGAGGATATCATTGAGGTTGCAGCTTATGACGGACCACCACGAAGTTTTGGACCAGGACCAATGTTCATGGAATGGTTCCATTCCAAGGCGATGACACTTGAACGTGTGACGCAGCGTTTGGATAAAACTCTCACTGGAGGTAACAAGCTTGATCATGATGATCTAACGGCCTTCTTGGGATACATGGAAGAACAGACTGCAGAAACACTTCTGCGAAGTACAACCAATGGCTTCCTATTGCCGCAGACTGGTGTGCAAAATGCCACTGTGTCATTCGTGCATTATTTGGACAACATGGCTGAAAACTACAACGAAATTGGAAACAATAAAGAGTCACTCAAAAAGTTTGTGGGTATGTTTACACGTTTTGAAGGTATTACAATGAGCAAAATGTACAAGGAGAAAACGGAATTTTTCCGCCTAAGTTCAGCTGCGTTGAACAGCAAGCCACGTGCAAGAGATATTTATAATGATATGTATGGAAGTGGCAATAAAACAACAATGGAAAATATTGATTTAGTTAGAGATTACCTTTCCGGGCTTGATGACAGATTTTATGGACGTCTGTATCGCGGTGAAATAAAAACAGATGCTCAAGTACAGGAGCTGGTTACTGCACTTAGAACTGAGTATGGTGCAGGTGAAAAAATCTTTGGTACTCGCGAGGATCCAAAAACAGTTGATCAGCTGTATACAGTTGCCGGTGATTACGCAGCTTACCTGCTTGACCACAAGCCGGATGCAGTTTCAGAAATGTTAGGAAGAATCCGCGCAACTCATGCAAAGACATTTGCAAGCATGAAGGAAAACACAATGCCACAGCTCCGTGAAGAGCAAAACAGGCTCCTCAAAAATACATTTGTTAATGGTAATGGAGTCATTGAAGGTGGAACTCGCCCATTTCAAGATCCAACAAGCAATACCGGAATTCCAGCCTTTGGTTCGGAACCAAGAGTTATTTAATTTCTTAAGCACTTGGCGGCAAACTACGAGTAGTAATTTCCTCCTCAATGTTTTTTAGGAAATCTGCAAGTGGCATGCCAGTTTGCTCCTTTGTGTGGTAGCTGCGGGCAGCAACGGATTTTTCCGTCACCTCGGCTTCACCAATCACAAGCATCCACGGCACTTTGCTTTTTTCTGCGTTGCGGATTTTTTTACCAAGACTTTCCTTGCTGTCGTCCAAAGTGACACGCACTTGAAGTTTGCGTAGCTCAGCCTCAACCTCCTTTGCGTAGTCCAAAAATTTGTCAGACACAGGGAGAATGGCAACTTGCTTTGGCGCCAACCACGTTGGAAATGCACCTGCAAAATGCTCAGTCAGCACACCAAAGAATCTCTCAAAAGAACCCAGCAGCGCTCTATGCACCATGTATGGCCTGTGCTCTTTTCCATCTTCGCCAATATAATTCATGTCAAAACGTTCCGGCAAATTAAAATCGAATTGGATTGTAGTCATCTGCCACTCACGACCCAATGCATCCCTCACTTTGAGGTCAATTTTCGGCCCGTAAAAAGCACCTCCACCTTCGTCCATTTCGTACTCAAGATCCTCTTTTTTAATGGCATTTTTCAAAGATTCAATTGCCTGGCCCCAGCGTTTTTCGTCACCCACAGCCTTTTCAGGCCGAGTTGCTAAGTAGGCTTTGACTTCTGTGAAGCCGAACACCTTCCACATGTTGAGTGAAAATCGCAATACCTCCAAAATTTCAGCTTCAATTTGTTCCGGGGTGCAAATGATATGAGCATCATCCTGAGTGAATCCTCTCACGCGTAGCAAGCCATGCAAAACCCCGCTTTTTTCATAACGATAAACGGTCCCCATTTCAGCCCACCTGATAGGTAGGTTTCTGTACGAACGGATGTCGCTGTTGTACATGAGAATATGGAATGGGCAGTTCATTGGTTTCACGTAATAATCCTCTTCATCAATTGTCATTGGCGCGTACATGTTTTCATTGTAAAAATCCAAGTGGCCGGAGGTTTCCCAAAGCCAAGATTTCCCAACATGAGGGCTGTAAACAATTTCATAACCGTTTGCAAAATGCTCTTTTTTCCAAAAGTCCTCAATTTCACTACGAATGCGACCTCCATTTGGATGCCAGCAAACTAATCCTGCACCAGCTTTCTCATATGTGCCAAAAAGATCAAGCTCCTTGCCAAGCTTGCGGTGGTCACGCCGCGCTGCTTCCTTGAGCATTTCAAGGTAAGCTTGCAGCTCTTCCTGTTTTTCAAAACACACACCGTAAATACGTTGCAGCTGCGGATTCTTTTCATCGCCACGCCAGTACGCACCGGCAATTTTCGTCAATTTAAATGGTCCAAGCTTCTGAGTGCTTTCCAGGTGCGGCCCTTCACAAAGATCAACAAATTTAGGCGTCCCATCCTGCATCACATTTTCGTAAAAAGTAATATCCTCGCCAGCCTCAACAAATTCACGCGCAAGTTCCGCTTTATAAGTTTGCCCAGTCTTTTCCAGGAATTTAATCGCTTCCTTGCCAGGCTCAGTCCGCGTAATAAATTTTTGATTTTGCTTTACAATTTGCTTCATTTTCTTTTCCAAAATTGGCAGATCCTCTGGGATCAGCGTCCGTGGCAAATCAAAATCGTAATAAAATCCATCATCAATTGCTGGACCAATTCCAAGCTTTGCTTCAGGGAACATGTCCATCACAGCCTGTGCCAAAATATGGGCCGCAGAATGTCGCATGGAATATAATTTATCTTCTTGGTTCATAAGTTTGTTTTTTCATTAAAATTCTTTGCCCGACCAGTATCGCAGTCCAAGCCGAAAAATTCAACCTAAAGATCAGTTTGTGCGTTCCTCTTTGCTTGCAGACCGATGCGCGCTAAACTGCTTCTGTATGCGACTTCTCTCACTACAAATCGAAAATTTCCGCAACTACGAGGATCTCTTCCTCGACCTTTCAGGCGGCGAAAGCTTGGCCTTGATTGGCGCAAACGCACAGGGGAAAACTAACCTCCTGGAGAGCGTTGCCTTTCTTGCGCTAGGGAAATCTTTCCGAACGCGTCACGCAATGGAAACTCTTGGATGGGATAGGCCGCACGGACGAATTCGCGGCAAGGTCATAACTCGCGACCAAGATCCCACAGACGCAACAGAAATTGAGATTTTTCTGCAGCGCACGCCGGAAACAAAAAAAGTCAAAAAACAGCAAAAAGTTGTGCCACCAAAGGAATTCCTGGGCTCGCTACGCGTGGTGCTTTTCACCCCGGATGACATGCAGCTACTTTCTGGCAGCCCCAGCCTGCGTCGCCAATATATGGACCGCGCACTTGTGCAGCTCGATCCAATTTACCTAGACGCATTCAGCAATTATCAACGACTAATGAAGCAGCGCAATATGCTGCTCAAACAGATTCAAAATAGACAATCGCAAGAATGGGAACTAGACATATGGGACGCCCGAATTGTGACCGAAGCCGAGGTCATTTGGCAGCGCCGTGGCGAATTCCTAAAATTTCTATATGGCCAGCTCGCGGATCTTTACAAACAAATTTCCGGTGGCAAGCAGCAGCTCATGCTCAAATATAACTCGCATGAAGATCGTTTTGCCGAGCGCCTAACCGCGCATCGCAGCAATGACATCCGAATGGGCTCAACTTCAGTTGGTCCGCACCGCGACGACTTCAGCCTAATCCTAGATGACCGCAACCTCGCCGAATTTGGCTCACGAGGGGAATGCCGCAGCGCGGTTCTCTCCTTGAAACTTGCCGAAATCCATTACATTGAGGAACGCACCGGCGCCCGCCCACTCCTGCTCCTTGACGATGTCTTCTCTGAATTGGACGCAAGCCGCCGTGGCAAGCTCTCAGAGCTCCTGGAAGCATACCAAAGCATAGTCACAACAACCTGTCGCGACCACGTCAGCAGCCTCAAAAAAACCAAGATTTACGAAGTCATCGAAGGAGAGGTGAAAGAAGTGAAATAAATCGCGCCACCCATGCTACCGGCCCAATTCATTGCTAAAAGCCCGTTTTCGTGTTATAATTAACAGATTGAAGGTGTTAAGCCCAATCTGTAAATAAACGCGCAAATGCTACAGCTAGCAATAACAACATTGATGGCAGCAATTCCGGCCGTAATCTGGGGCTACATCTTCTATAAAAAAGATCCAGTCTACAGGCCAAAAGCCATCCAAACCTTTGTTTTGGGGGCAGCCGCAGTGGCACCAATTCTTCTCTACAAATGGAGCTGGAATTACATCCCTCAAATCAACATTTTTAACTACACCGGCGCAATAGACTTTGACGTTTTCCACTTTACGCCTGCCATTTTTCTCCCGCTGGGGACGATTTTTGCATTCATGTTTGTGGGGGTGATTGAGGAGTTTATGAAACACCTTGTGGTTGAAAAAACAGACCGCGGATTCTTCCGCAACATTGACGATGCAATCGAATTCTCAATCATGGCAGCGCTCGGCTTCGCCTTCATTGAAAACATCCTCTACTTTTATTACATTTGGCAGTCGCAAGGCCACGAAGTCCTCATGGTTTCATTCGTATTCCGCGGCATATTCTCGACCTTTGCGCACATCCTTTTCTCCGGGATTTACGGATATTTCTACGGGATGGCGTACTTTGCAGAGCCACTTTGGTCCGAAGAAAAACGTAAAAAACGCCACAAAGTCATCAACTGGTTTCACACCGTGCTCCACATGAAACGCAATCGTGTATTCGCCGTGGAAAAAATCAGCGAAGGCCTGGTAATTGCGGTCGTTCTCCACGCGATTTTCAACACCCTGCTCGAGATGAATTTAACTTTCTTCATGGTGCCTTTCCTCGTGATTGGCTATTCATACCTGGATCACCTCTTCAAGAAAAAGGAAAACCTCAAGGAATGGGGTTACTTGGTAGGGGAGAAGTCCGAAGCCCACGTTCACCACTTGCTGTGGCGCAAATTGCCGCATAGGCGGAAGAAGAAAAAGGCAGCCTAATTTGCACCAATATTGTCCAGTGCACTAAAACTTGCCAAAAGTGTAATTTTCCTTTAAACTAACTTGGTTAAAATTTCAGCTTAATATTTTCTAAACCAGGTGTTTTCTATGTCCGTACAAAAACTAATCGTGAAAGGTGCAAAAATGCACAACCTTAAAAACATTGATGTGGAAATCCCACGAGAAAAGCTCACGGTTGTTACCGGGCTTTCCGGATCGGGGAAATCAACTCTTGCTTTTGATACAATTTACGCAGAAGGGCAGCGCCGCTACGTTGAATCGCTTTCAACTTATGCACGCCAATTCCTCGGAGTTATGGAGAAGCCAGACGTGGAGTCAATTGAGGGGCTGTCGCCAGCGATTTCAATTGATCAGAAAACAGCGCCGCGCAACCCGCGTTCAACTGTGGGAACGGTGACGGAAATTTATGATCACCTGCGCCTGCTTTTTGCACGCGTTGGGACGCCGCACTGTCCAAAATGTGCAAAGCCAATTGTCCGCCAAACTGCCAGCCAAATTGTTGAGCACGTAGCCGCAATGGAAGATGGACGCCGCATCATGTTGCTTGCGCCTGTTGTTTATGGACGCAAAGGTGAGCATTCGCAAATCCTGGGGAATGTGCAAAAGGACGGCTTTGTCCGCGTACGTATTGATGGCGAAATTTACTCGATTGTGGAGCTGCCAAAACTAGATAAAAACAAGTCGCATAGTATTGAAATTGTTGTTGACCGTTTAGTCGCAAAAAACTTTGAAAAACAGTACAAAGAACTTTCCAGTGGGCAGAAAATTGAATTGCCAAATCCAGACCGCACTCGGCTTGCTGACTCAATTGAGATGGCACTCACGCATGGCGAAGGAGTGATGATGGTTCTTGACCACGAATCCGGTGACATCCACAAATTTTCCGAGAATTTTTCATGCGAAGATCATCCGGAAGTTTGCATCACAGAGATCGAGCCGCGTAGCTTTTCTTTCAACAGCCCACACGGTGCTTGTGAAGAGTGTCACGGCCTTGGCACCAAGCTTGAAATTGATGCTGAACTCGTGCTTCCAAACCGCAAACTCAGCCTTTCCGAAGGCGCGATTTTGCCATGGGCTTCAACTAGTTCGCACCTAACTTGGTACACGCGCATCCTTGAATCTCTTTCAAAAAAACACGGCTTTTCAACAGACACTGCCATTGAAGATCTCACGGAAGATCAGCTGCAAAAAGTGCTCTACGGAACCGGCGACGAAAAGTACACAATTAGAATGGGCTCCGCTGGCGAAGGCAAATTCAAAGGTGAATTCCAGACTTCATTTGAGGGCGTACTACCAAATCTAGAACGCAGATTTATGGAGACAGACTCCGACTACGTTCGTAAAAAAATTGAACAATTCATGCGGATTCTTCCCTGTCCAGTGTGTAAAGGGGACAGGCTTAAGCCGGAAATTCTTGCGGTAACAATTGAGGAAAAATCCATTGCAGACGTGACGCGTTTTTCCATCACGGAGACGCGCGAATTTTTTGAAGGCCTAACACTCAGTGATTCTCAAAAGATGATTTCAGAACCAATTGCGCGTGAAGTTATAGAGCGTCTTGGATTCCTTGAACACGTTGGCGTGGCGTACCTAACGCTAGACCGCGCGGCAAACACTTTGTCCGGTGGTGAGGCGCAACGCATCCGTCTGGCGACGCAAATTGGCTCGCATCTTATGGGCGTGCTTTACGTTTTGGACGAACCGTCAATCGGTCTGCATCAAAACGACAACCAAAAATTAATCAAAACACTCAAGGCCCTTCGCGATTCCGGTAACACGGTGATTGTGGTGGAGCATGACGTGGACACAATGCTTTCCGCCGATTACATCCTAGATGTTGGTCCTGGGGCAGGGAAGCACGGTGGTGAAATTGTTGCTGCGGGGACTCCAAAGCAAATCATGGCGAATAAAAATTCTGTGACAGGGCAATATCTTTCCGGCAAAAAGACAATTCCAATGCCAAAGAAACGCCGCAAGGGGAATGGCAAGAAGCTCGAGGTTTTTGGCGCCGCAGAGCACAACCTTAAAGACGTAGACATGAGCCTGCCGCTTGGTTCTTTCATTTGTGTTACGGGAGTATCCGGCTCTGGGAAATCAACGATCATCAATGACATTCTTGTGAAAAAAGTTGCGTCCACAATTAATCGCAGCAAGGCAATTGCTGGCGCGCATCGCGAGATCCGCGGGATTGAGCACGTGGATAAACTCATCAATATTGATCAGTCACCAATTGGCCGCACACCGCGTTCAAATCCTGCAACATACACGGGCGTCTTTACAGATATCCGCGACCTATTTGCACAAACGCCGGAGGCTCGCCTCCGCGGCTACAAACCTGGCCGATTCTCATTCAATGTGAAGGGTGGCCGTTGTGAAGTTTGTCAGGGTGATGGGCTGAGAAAGATTGAAATGCACTTCCTGCCAGACGTTTATGTGCCTTGTGAAACTTGTAAGGGGCAACGTTACAACCGTGAGGCGTTGGAAATTACCTACCGCGGAAAAACAATCGCTGATGTGCTTGATATGACTGTGAACGAGGCGCTGGAATTTTTTGCAAACATCCCAACCGTGAAAAGCAAGCTCGCAACTCTCGTCCGCGTTGGCCTTGGATACATTCATCTTGGCCAGTCCGCGACCACGCTATCCGGTGGTGAGGCGCAGCGTATAAAGCTTTCAACCGAACTTTCCAAGCGCTCTACCGGAAAAACTCTCTACATCCTGGACGAACCAACAACGGGTCTCCACTTTGATGACGTGAGCAAGCTTGTTGAGGTGCTGCAGGAGCTCGTGGATGGCGGAAATACCGTGATTGTTATTGAGCACAACCTCGACTTGGTAAAATGCTCAGATCACATTATTGACCTCGGCCCAGACGGCGGAAATGCCGGCGGCCTGATCATTGCCCAAGGAACTCCTGAAGAGGTAGCCAAGCAAGGCAAAGTTTCATACACCGGTAAGTGGCTTAAGAAGATGGGGCTTTAAGGTCAGGAAAGTAGTTTTAACCTGGAAATCCGCGCGGTTTTGTGCTATAATTAACAGATTGAATTCTTTTAATTTAACGAAATCATGGGGTTAGGCAACAGATTGCCAGATGGGATCATCCCGAACGATTATCAGTCAGGAGAAAAACATCCTGAATGCATAAGCCCAAACCTGAAAAAGAAGGAGTTTGAAGGCCTCTTGCATGAAGTGGAAAACACCATAGAGGCTGAATACGCTGGGGCAGTAGTGAGAATCAGCGGAGTCCCAATTGTACCTTACAATCATTTCTTGGTTGCATATGAAGAAGACCCGGAATTTGGTTTGCAGGTTACCCCTCAGCAATATTTTGATTACGTAGCTAGCGCGGTCCAAACTCCTGAGGACGTTTATCAGGTTTTAGATGAACTGATTGAATGGCAGCCAACTGATCTACACGGCTCAACAGGAAAAGTTGATTTAGTTCTTTCTCCAGAAATCACCCTCTCTAGGGGCGGTGGTGATTGCAATAATAATGCGTGGCTTGCCAGAGAGCTTTTAAAGATTGCTTCATGCAAAACAGGGAAGGAATACAGCCCGCGTTCCATTGCATCTGGCACTCACAGTATCTGTATTTATACGGATTGGAACGGTTCTCTTTGTGCAATTAACAGGAATGAACACGTACAGGGCTTTGAAAGCATTTATGACGCATCTACAGAATTTAAAGAAGGTGCAGAAATATCAGAAGAGTTTCAGTCTGGAAACATCCGATACGAGGTCACTTTAGATTCAGAAACGCTTCTTGATACTAAAGAAAAACTTTATGTGGATGTGTTTCATAAATACAAAGAAGAACTTACTGCCAATGACATCGCATCAAATTTGCCAACAGATTGGGAGCTTTATAAAAAAACTATCATAAGGTTTTTAGATGGAGGGCATTTGCTGTATGAAAAAGGCAAAATCCAGCAACGTACTTTGCCGAATGAGGACATCGTCTTTTATGATGAGCAAGAGCGTATTGTCCAAAAAAACTTCTTTAACGGACTTAGGAAAGAATACTACGATCCAGAAACGGGAGTTCTTCAACAGAGAGACAATTCAGATGGCTCGGTAGAGTTTTTTGATGCAGATACAGGTAATTTAAAGGAAAAACGAGACAAGGATGGTGCATCTGATTTTTTTGACCTCACAACAGGGAAGCTTCAGCAAAAGAATTATCCTCAGAGCAGCCCAATTGAGGCAGATGTTTATTACCCAGATGGGGAAACTTTAAAGCAAAGACATTTCAAGAGTTCTGAAACCAGTGAACATGAGGCTGAATGGTACACCGAACAGGGTAAGCTCAGGACAATTCAATATTGGGACGGAGTTCAAAAGGCGGTGGAGTAGAGCCTAGCCTGGGGGATTTCCACACCTCCCGCTTTAACAAACTTAACTAAAACATAATAAACTTTAATCAAGCCCCGTAAATCATCACAAACCACGCAAAACCCCTCTAAACTAGCACCAGGCAACACAAACCCGCCCAAACCATCCTCTTTTTAACAAAATTTAACAATATCCTTGCAAACTAAGTTAAAACCTATTAAATTAAAGTAAAGTTAAATAGAATTAAATCGATTGAGATGGTGGAGAAACTCCTAACACCAGAGAACGTTGCGGAAGTTTTGCAACTTCACCACCTGACCGTACTCAAATTTATTAAAAAGAAAACCCTCAAAAGTATCAAGTTAGGAAGGATCTACAGGATCCGCCAAGACGATCTAGATGATTTCCTAGAGAGTCAAGAAACTTAAACTCGCGCTCTCGCGCGGCAAAAAAATAGAGCCCCCTCCACGTCCGCTCTTAGTTCCATTTCCCCTCCCTTCACCTCCATTCAATGCTTTTCAATTGCTTCTCATGCGGCAAGCTAATCTCCCTCAAGAAGGACTTATGTCCCTATTGTATGGTTGATCTCAACGAAGCCCGCTGTTCAGTTGAAGTCGAGGCAAAGGGTAAAGTAAAGCAGCCTCTAAGGGGTCGCCACACTTTCTTTTCACTGCTATCTCGTTAACAAGTAGGCTCAGCACCTTAGTTACACTGTTTGTCGAAGACTTTTGACGTAGCCGCCTGAATATAGGGGAGGTCTTTTGCGTTGGCTTCTTCAATAATTGCATTAATTGTGCGAATCACGCTCTGCATGTCAGTCACGCCAAGCGCGCTGCCTTCTCCATAAAGCAACCTGTACTTGTCCATGCGCTGACCACTGGCATATGCGGCGCTGTATACGGAATTGCTTTCCTCTAAAAGCAACAAGGCACTATTGAAAGTCAGCTGCCCTTCTTCCTTCAGATCCTCAACGCTAGGTGCCGGCCCAAGCTCATCCTCGCTTTTTTGGAACGCGCTCTTCACATAGTCAAAAATCCCAACAGTAGTGGCGTCGACATCAAAATCCGGTTTCAATTTTTCCCAAAACGATTGCTCCTTGCTAGGTTTGTCTATTTCAAAATCCAAATTGCTAAGCGTCTCAACAAAATCCGTGAAAGTCCCCTTAATCTCGCTAAGTGGGCCTTCATCACACATTGCATAAGCCGCTACGCGGTCATCATATTTTGCGCGCCACACTGCAAAATAATTTTCAAAATCGGTCTCGCTCACGTAGTCGTCATTAACAAATTCAATCTTCATCTCCCACTCCAAATTGTTCAAAAGCGTTTCCTTTTGCTTTTCAATGTCCTCAGCTTCTTCCTCCGAAAGGGTACCGCTATTCACTTTTTGCAGATTACGAATGAAAGACATCTCCATCAAGAGGCGCTTATAATCCTTTTTGTAATCCAAGGTGTCATTGCAATTGTAGGCAGCAGTTCGGAATCCATCGCGGACTTCATCTAGCTCCTCATAAAGTTCAAGCAAGTCATTTATCTTGCAGTAGCTGCGAAGGAAATCCTTCATATACTCGGCGGTAGATTCAGGACTGCGAACGGTTCCAACAAAACTATAATAGTCGCTCATGCAGTAGCCGGTGCCAGTTTGCTCGGCCTCCGCTTCAGCATCCTCGCTGTCCGCCGCATCCTCCGCGCTTGCAGGCATGCTGGCCAGCACAGACACAAGAATTGTGGCTGACATCAAGATCCCGAGGATTTTTTTAAGATTCATAATTTTCATTAGTTGCAATATTCTTTAGAAATTAAATCTGGGAGTGGGGCCGGGTCGTCCGAGTAAGTTGCTCTCAAGCCTTTTTGCATCTCTTCAAAATAGACGAGCATGTTCTGAAGTTCTGCTGCCATTTGCTCAAAGATTGGCGAGTTAGCACGTACATTAAAATTAAATTCTGCAATGACTTCTGCCTTGGTTTCTTCATATTCATCCATGGCCGCCTTGCATTTTTCGTAGGCCGTGGAAATGTCTTCCGTGAAGTCGCCGGAGCTATACAGATTAAAAATTCCTTCGCAAGAAATTTGCTTCATAGTTTTACCCATCACAGTTTTGGAATGGCCAGGGAGAGGGAAGCCTACAACCTGAATCAGCTCTTCTTTGAACTCGTCGATGTCGCTTTGCGCAAGCTCATCAATGTCATCGCCGGGATCAAGTGTGATTGGGTTTGCCACCGTGTACACATTGAAATCCAAATTCACAAAATTCCCACCTTCCTTACAAGTTGCGTCCTCAAACCAGTTCATGGAAACCTTGCTCGGCACTAGGCTCTTGCTCAGCGTTTCACTCATTCGGTCAGAAATATAGGCAAGATGCGCAGAAATAAAATTGTCAGTTTTGTCATATTCAACTTCAGCCGGGTCGTCGTTTTCAGATATAAAATCAATTGTTATGCAAAAGAACTCACCGCAAGGCAGGGTGCGCGTCCAATCACCAGGTGTGCCAAGCGAGCCAATAAGGTTTTCCAGTTCATCAAGAGTTTCATCCGGCTCCTCTGAAGCTTCGTCAAGTAGGTCATCAATGGTAGTGGTGGCAGTGACTGCGCTACCGCTTGTTGCAGTGGTGCTTCCAGTGTCGTCAGTATCAAGGTCAATGGCATCTCCAGTTTCCACGCCAGTGTCACCTGCCGCAAAAGCATCAAGTGCCGCACGTAAGCCCGAATCTTCAAGGCAAGCGTATGGGCTGATTGCCTCCGCTCCGGCATCCTCTTCACTTGCGAGAACGATCTCGTCATCGCCTGCATAGTCTTCATCTTCTTCGCTGGAAAGCTCCACGCTTTCATTGCTTCGGTTAGGATATTCAACGGTGTCGCCAAAAAGTATCAGACTCAGCTTGTCCAGGTCGTAAAGAATATCTATATCCGCGGAATTGCTGAGGTCGCCGTCAAAGAAAATCTCATTTGCCAGGGCCTCGTACGCCAACATGCTGTTTTCCATTTGGAAGGAAAGCTCGCGCTCATACATCAAAACAATTTCTGAATATTCCTCCAGGACTTCCGACTGACTCAGCGCCTGCTCCGTGAAGTCGCTGGTGATTTTTTGCTCAAAATACTCTGTAATACTACTTTGAAGTTCCGGGAAGCCGGCCAGCTCCGCCGCCAAAGTTTCCAAGTCCGACTGTAGCTCAGCAATTTCATCATCAGTGTCTATTTCTGCTGCCGCAGCATCAATTTTACGCTGCTCACGCCGGTTAATTATTTTTTCAACGTTTCCTTCAATCACAATCGCCTCAATTTCATTGCGACTGTAGTCAGTGATGCTTGCAACTTCTTTTATAGCCGCGTCCCGAGGTCCATCCACAATATTTTCATACATAAACAGGTACAAATTCTCAAAAGGCAGCTCGCTGTTTGCGAGTTTGGAAAGCTCCTTTGTGTCGCTGCGGAAACTATCTTGGACTCCGGCTTCGTCAAAAATTATAGCCATGAGTTCATCCACAGTACTTACCGCAGTTGCGGCAGTGGTCATGCCCAGAGTGGCACTTATTAGAATTCCGAGAGTGAGTGAAAGGATTTTTTTCATAACGAAGGCGGCCAAAGCCGCGATTATTTACATTGAATGGTGCTGGCACCGTTAAATTTAGAAGGGAAAAGTTCAATTACATCACGCACTAAAGCAAGATTGCTGCTGAACTCTTCCAAGTTGCTGAAAAGTTTTTCAAATTCTGTGTGCACGGGGTAGACGAGCTGCACTTGGTTGTAAACGGCAAGCGTAAGGTCCATTGCCATTTCTCCAACCTCGCGTTGGTAATCAATGCTACTAGTCCGCGCAGCGTGCTGCGCGATTGCATCTTCAATTGTTGATGCAATAGTCCCTGAAGCCAGGTCTTCCATTTGGAATTCATCTGCGTAGCTATTAAGCGCGCTGTCAAAGGCCGTGAAATTTGCATTCAACTCCTTGGCCAAACAGAAAGTTGAGTAGTTGTCATTTTCACATTCAGACTCGTCCGCAACATAGATTACATTCGGATCATCTGCGTAAAGCATGCCCTCCAAAAAATCATTTGTAATGTCATTGGTCTCCAGGCTGTACATCACAATTGCTTCGTCCAAATCAACCATGTTTTCGTAGTTGTATTCGGTGATGTCCGCCAAAAAGTTGCCGCCCACCGCACCAAAGCTCAGCGGAAGCACTGCACCAAGCACGAATGCGACTGCAAGCAGTTTAAGATTCGCAACAATGTATGATTTTATTTTGTGGTACATTGGCGTGCGTAACAGGGTAAAGCATTGTCCATTTTTTCAAAAACGGTAGGGAAGGTGCTCAAAAAGTCCATGGTCAGGTCACGTAAACTTTCGTTCATGTCCTTGAGCCCATCAATCACCTTAAATGTTGTTTTGCTGTTTGCCGAAGCGACTACCTGCTTTTGCAGGAGGAGCTGAGCGAACTGAATATATTCATCGCGGAGGGAAGTACAGTAGTAGTCTTCATTGCTCGCCGCACTAAAAGTTTTTACGTGCTCAAGGTCCACATTTTTTTCATAAATTCCGCGCAAGGAATATTCCACGACCCTATAAGCCGTCATAGCCATTTCCACTTGTTCGCTGCTGGGGGCGTCGATTTTAAAGTATTCATCAAGGAAATTTTCGTAGCTGAGGATTAGTGGGTAACCGTCATCAAGCATGGCCTGCGCACAGATGTAATCTGTTTCAGGGTCGTAGCCCAGCTCCTCATCTTCTGCTGCCAGCACAACGGCACTGTCTGCACCAAGCAAATTCGTCGCGCTGCTAGCCGCGCCATCCGAGCCAGCGAGTTCACAACTCTTAAGCACACCTGCAAACCCTATCCCTAGGGTGCAAATTAAAACGGCAGTGATTAAAATTTTTCTCATTCGCTAACGGTTAATGTATTAGAAATTCCAAAGATTTCTCCAACGGCATTTTTGATTATACCAAAGACTTTGTCGCCATACTTGAGATCTGCAGCAAAATCTATATTTGATTCGCAAGGGCAGGAGTAGCAAGTTTCGCGAACGGCATAAATTCCGCTATCAATATCAAAGTCGTCGTCTTCAAAGTCATCTGCGCTGTAGAGTGGATCCGTTCCGCGGTCCACCTCAGTACCATCATCCACACCACCGGCATCTGTGTCCGGATCGTATGGGTCGGTGCTATAAAGGCTTTCCTCATCGTAATTGATAAGTCCGTCGCCATCGCTATCTAGATCGAAACAATTGTATGCCTGAAGCACGCGCACAGACATTTGCACAAATTCGTAACGCGTCACAACGTGCGCTGGATCGCGAGCCTCACTGGAGCTGAGAATGTAATTGGCCTCGCCAGCACTTGCGCTGCTATCCATGTACGGCGTCAGGTCCTGCGCGATTGCAAGATAAGGCTCATACCAAGGTTCACCAGCAAGTTCGTCCGCCGCAGGCAATTCAATAATTCCCTCTTTATCTAAGGCCTCCAAAATAATTTTTGCGGCTTCGGCCCGTGTGATCGTATTGTCCGGCTTAAATGGCGCCATGCCATCCGCATCCACCTCACCAAGGTATCCAGTGATCAGTTCATGCAGGGATGCCTCCTTAGTATAAGGATAGAACCATTCGTCAGGGTCAGAAATGTCCGAAAAGACTCCAGGCTCGCTGTACGCTTCATCGCTAGGAATGATACAAAGTATGCCCAGAATTATTTTGGCAAATTCAGCGCGATTAATGTCATTGTTGGGGAGGAAGTAGTGTTTGCCGCTCACATCATAACCCTCAAGTATGCCTCGCTCTACGAGCTCGGCAATATTCTCATAAAGATCATCCGTCGTGGCAATATCTTCAAAATACAGCCGCGTATCCGCACTTAGCGAATCATGCCAAACCGTGCCAGACGCAGGCAGGCTGAGGTCGCCGGTGTATACAAGTTGAACATTGCCTGGGTTGCCCGGCCAGATTTCCATTTCAAGCACGCCATCGTCGTAAACTTCAATAATTAAATGCTCGTCCAGCGAGTCCGCTGCGCGCTTCACAATCTCCATGCCTGAGTCATAAATCACGACGTTGCCAGTGCTAGAAAGCGTCATTTCTAGGTTGCCAAGCGAGTCGCGCCCAAGCACTTCAAAGTCGTTCACGTCATAGCCGCCGCTGTCCGCCGCAGCATCAAGAATGTGCACGGTGACGCCGCTCTGAATGCCAAGATCATAATTTTCAAGTGGCTTGCTCATTTCCGTAATCAAGCGATTTTCGTCCGCAACAATCAGGAAGCTGCCAATAATCAGGCCATTGCTCTTTTCAAACACAACCAGGCGAGTTGGCCACTGGCTTTCCGCCGGCAGCACCATCGCTTCGTAGGCATCGCTGAACACAAGCAGCTGCAAGGTGGCTGGGTTGAACTGCGCCACAATGTTTCCATTTGAATCGTAAACTGAAAGTAGGTCGGAGGAGTCCAGGTCATCTACCAGGAAGTCACCGTACTCGTCCGTGTAATTGACACCGCCAAGTTCGTTGAATGCGCCCTCACGCTCCCGAACAAGATAGAATGGGAAGTATGGGCTGGCAGGTTCCGTGGTTCCAGAAACCTCTGCGCCAGACGCATCTTCCGCGTCATCGTCCGTAGCGCTGCTACCACTTGTAGCGCTCGCAATCTGCAGGTCAGGAACATAAATGTTCACGGTCATTGTTGCGGTATCTTGGTTGCCCGCCGCATCAGTAATCCAGAACGTCACTTCCTTTGGATCCACGTCTTCGTAAGGCCCAATTTCCGCAGTCAGTCCAATCACTTCTTCGTCATTATTTCCAATGCCGTCTCCGTTCACATCCACGCTCGCATCTAAATCCCAGTAGGCATCCACAATCTCGCTGTCCGTGTCAAAGGAGCTCTCTGCCGACATCTCCTGAGTGGCAAAGATTGCTAGATCCATACTGCTATCTAAAATTGCATAAGGTGCATTTCTGTCCGCACAAACTTGCGGGTTCAAGGTTACTCTTTCAGAAATAGTCCCCACGCTTCCGTCATCAAAAATTCCACGCACCACGGTGTAAAAGAGGCCGTTCTCCAAGGAGATATGTGAGTTTGGCGAAGCCTCATTAGGCAAGCCGTCCATGATGAAAATTTCCTGCTTATCCAGCTCAATCATCGCGCCTTCAGATGTTTGCAGGCTCGCACTAGCCAAAGTGCTGTCCAGCATCACAATCTCTTCCGCAAAAATCTCCATGCCAGTTTCCAGATCCTGCTCAGCCACAGTTTCCTCAGGCTGAATCCAGAACACCTCTCCACTGTCCACTCGCACCGTGCGATCCTGCTCACTGCCCAAATCAATCAATGTGTATGCGGGCAACTCAATGTTCGTAGTTTTACCGTCGATTTCCACCTTAAGTAGTGTTTCCTCAGTTGTTTGTAGAATCACGTCAGCCGCCGTTTCAAGTTCGCCATTTTCAGAAATCAGCGTGCGCTTGGCACCATTTTGAATCACAACATTTCCGCTCACGTCACTTGCAACCAGCCGGCTGCTGACAATGCTTGGAACATTAAACTCGCCTCCGCTAGGGACAAGGATACTCAGCTCATCGCCACCTTGGAACACAGCAGAGTTGTCACTTGCAACCATGAGGCTTCCACGCGGATGTTCCGTGCCCTCGCTGTTGTAGAACACCGCTGAGTCATTTTCCTCATCCGCGAGTAGGAGCAGGCGCTTAAGGTTTTCATCTGGCTCCGCAATGCTTGCGTCCAGCGAATCGTAAAAGATCACTTCATAACCGGCAGCCTCCTGCGCCGCACTAAATGCAAAGCTTGCTTCTTCATATCCATTTGTACCGCGCTTGAAGTTGTATACCGCGCCATTTTCAGGCCCAATTTCCTCCAAGCTGCTGATTTGAGGATCACTTCCATTGTATCTGAGGCTCGGGCTATCAGAATAATTTTCCTTTATATAAACGTCGCCACCCATGGAATAAATAATGTCATCATCGCCGTCGTCATCAATGTCTATAAACAGAATGCTACTCGCTTCATCCGATTCCTGCGTGTAGTTAATTAAACGATCCGCAACGCCTTCGTCAGGGTTGTAAATGTAAATTCCGTCATTGTATGTAGCCGCACTACTTGTGTCCCATTCGCCACCCGTACCTGTTGTGCCGGTACCGTCTTCTTCAGCAAGCATCACTTCTGCGTCCTCCGCGCTATTTGCGTCACCCAGGCCGCTGCCATCAAAAATTTCCATTGTCTCCTCCAAATTCCACGCATCTCCGCTAGAAAAGCCGGCTTCCTCTTCTTCACTCGCCAACATGAATTGGCTAGCGGCATTTTGCTCAGATTCCTGAGCGAGGTAAGTGCTGAACATATTTTCATCCATTCCATCCAGCTTGCGGCTCGTACTTTCAAAGTCATCCACGTAAGTAATCAAAGAGTCACGCAGCGTCGCAACAGACGCAAGAGGGGAGCCTTGGATTTGTGCAATAAAGCTGGCGTCAAGCCGCATGTCACCATTTATAATTTCGTCGTAGCGATGCAAGAGCGGATCATCAACTGCCAGCAAAGTCTCCTCCGCCACGAGCTCGTAGCTGTCTGGCATTTCCTCATCCCACGCTGCAAAATCTTCCTGCAAAGTTCCCAGCGCCTGCTGGAGTGCAATCAAATTGCTGCTCACCAGTGGGTGATCCTTGTACTCAAGCGCAGCTGCAAGGGCAGGATGCAATTCGTCCGTAGCTGGCACGTATGACTCAAGATCTATGTCCACTTCAACATCAAGGTCCAAGTCCAATTCAATTTCACCGGGGGCAAGCGTTGCCGATTCAATCTGGTCAACCACATCCTGGAAGGCCTCACTGATTTCACTTGTGATGTCGCCAACCATCGCGTTGGACTGTTCTTCCAGATCTGTAAATAAGTCGTAGAAGCCGGAAAAATCGATTACAAAATTCGTGTAAGTTCGGATTTCAATCCTCTCCACAAAATCAAAGCTGAACGAAGGCCAGTCCGCGGTAATTTCAAGGTCAAACGGAAGTACAAAACCGCTACCGCGCTCTGTGAGGTCCTCAATTTTTGTCTTGAGTGAAGTTTCATTTACCGGCACAAAACCGTTTCTAATAATACAAACTACTTTGAGTACGGTAGTTAAAATTTTCACAGCAACTTGGATACTAGGATCAATTTGTGGCACAGCTGGAGGCGGCGGAATGCTTGGAAGATCCGGCAAAGTTAGGCCAGGCAAGTCCGGCAGATTAAAGGCAAGCGGGAACTCCGGCAAAACAGGGATGTTAATATCCAGATCGAAATCAAGGTCCAAATAAACAGAAGGGAAGTCCACTCGCGGCAAATCAGGAATCGTCACAGTTTCCGCCACAAAATTAAGGTCAGGCCAAGTGATATCAATCCCAGCTTGGATGTTGGAAACGTCCAGCACAATATCCGGTAGCTTAGGCATTTCAACAACCGGGAACTCCGGCAAGAATACAAAGAGACTGAAAATCAACTGCATGGCACTCCAACGTTGGTTTGTACATTTATCACAGGAATCCATCATGTTCACAGACGAATCAATAATTATTCGCCATCCGTCAACAATGTCACGCAAATCAACAGCCCATTGAGCCCAGGTTTCGGCACGCTGCACATTTTCAGAAAGGTAGCCCGCCGTGTGGCTCAAAATTGCATCCAAGTAACAGATTATTGTCTTCACATATTCGGCTACCAACATGCGGATTTCCAAGATTTCACGCGGAATTTCGCGGTAACTTTCAAGCACAGCGCGGTTAGCAGCAATCCCCGACATAATCTCTTCAACCGCATCTTTCAGCTCGCCATATGCTTCCCATTCGGAAGGGGAAAGGTCGTCGCCATGCGTCACTTGGAATTGCTCTTTAAAGTCATCCCATTCGTTTTGGAAATCTATTTGCCATTGTTCAAAGTCATATACCGCCAGATCAATTTCTTCCGGTGTAAGGAAAGGGTAGTGGATGTAAATTGGCTCAGGGTCAATGTTAATCAGCGGCAAGGAATTGAGCGTGTTGAGCAAAGATTCCAGCCCCAGCACGCTTCCAGTAATTGCCTCCAGCTTAGATTCCTTTTCGTATTCAAAAGAGTCGCCGGTGGTCAGGAGCTCCACTTTTGGATAAATCACCGTGATGTCTGGCAAGTCCAGCATCTTGAATAGCTCGAGCTTTTGCGCCTTCCACCATTCCGTGAAAATTGCCGGGAAGCCCGGTATTTGAATATTCATATTTGCTGAAACAGGCGGCACGTATGCATCAAAAATCGCACTTGAAAGTCCATTCGGGTCACCATTCGATGCCGAACTGGAGTCTACATTAAACACCTGCGAAGTGCCGTCGCTCACAAAGGAACTCACAGAGGATAGGCTGTCTGTGATGAAGTTATTGATTGCATCACACACGCCCAGCATCTGCAGCAGCGGAATAGAGAACGCCATACAGTTCAGCGGCGTCCCGTACGCGGAAATACAAATTCCTAGCCCCAGCCCAAGCGTTGTTGTTGGCGAAAGGTAAATCCTCATCACACTGCTTGCAAAACAAGCGGGTCCACTACACACAAATGGCGGGTTCGGTGTGATTCCAAAGATTGGGAATCCTTGGTCAGCGCCAAAAGTTGTGCCGGTGAACGGATCATGCCAGACCCCCGGCGTAAGGAAGGAAATGCTACCTGGGAAGGCAATACAGCCGCCATTACACGTAAAGGCAGACACAATGTCCTCAATCACTTGCGCCACCTGCTCAGTTTCCTCATTGAGAAGATTAAGTTCACCTTCAAGGGTTATGTCACCAGTGGAACTCAGCCGAACTGACTCACCATCATCCGATGCATCCAGATCCAGCGAAGGATCCAGCATCATATCAACGTCGCCAACAAAAAGATCAATAATATCTAGGATGCCGTCACCATCAATGTCATCGTCACTCTTGAACATTTCCTCAGTGGAGTAGTAGCCGTCACCATCCACATCATTTGCTCCAAATATCGCTGCAAAAGGGTCATAGCTCCCAGCAGAAGGAACAGGCATACCAAGGTCCTCATCCATGTCTTGGATGAAGTCAGGGGTGCCGTCGCCGTCCGCATCCTCAAATGGGCTGTCCGGCTCCGTGCTTGCCTCCTCTGCGTAATCATCTGGCACGTACTTCTTTTCAATATAATTAACCCGTCTGTAGCTTGTTCCGCCAAAGCGGCCGCCAAGCACTCCGCCTTCGGATTCGGTGATGTAACCGTCGGAGTAGTACACCATCAAGATTCCGGTGGCATTACCATCCATTGATATCGCGATGTCCGTGTAATTGTCATCCTTGTAGTCGTCATGGAAATCCTGATCAACCATTATGGTCAAGCTAGGCAAAGAGTTAACAGTGACCTCATAAGTCACAGTCAATTCCTCACCAGCTGTCATGCTGACAGGTCCAAGAATCCAAGGGGAGCTGCTTTCACCTGCAGTTATGAATTCCGCAAGCGCATCGTCATCCAGTGACTCCTCAGTCCCGTCTGCTGCCACGAACTCCGCCGTAATGCTGTCACCCAAGTACTCAAATGTGCCGGCCACGCTGTCAGATAGATAAAAATCGCTATAAGTTCCGCCAGAAATATTATCAATCTCAATTGTGTAGGAGAGGGTGTCTCCAACCTCAATTCGTCCGCCATTTTCATCATCAAGCGTCTTTGTTACAGTGAGGCCGCCTCCTGCCGCAACTATGTCCGCAAATTCAAACTTAGCATCCACCAGCCGCTCAAGTTCACCGCTAGCTTCGCCGTTTAGGTTGAAGTCGTAGTCCGGATTGCCGCTAATTGCCGCGAGCATTGCCTCTAGGTCTGCGCTCATGCTGTCCACGTCCAAATCCGTACTTGGAACGGACAAATTCACGCTGCCCACAAAATCATCCTCCAGGCCGTCGTAACGCAGCAGCGCCTCGCCAGAAAGATTCACCGAGCCGTCCGCTTGCAGCCCAAAGTCTTTAATTTCATCCACGGTTTCAAGCGTGCCTTCCGCATTCCAAACCACGTACAGCACCAGGTTCTCATCCGCAATCACAAGGTCGCTGTAGTCGTCATTATTCAGGTCTGCCACCACCACTTGTGTGGGCTGCCCGCTAATCCCGCTCAGCGTCAAATTCTGCGCCACAAATCCGCCCCCAATGTTTTCGTAAACATACATGCACATCTCATCCGCGTAACAACTCTCCTTAGTCACCACAAAAATATCATCCATCCCGTCGCCATTGAAATCCCCGCGATCAATCGCACTAATTCCATTTTCAACGTAAAGCAGGTCGCCCTCATTTTGCAGCCGCACTGGCGCCTTGAAGTTTTGCAGAACCTCAACCAGCCCGTCCTCGTATGCAATCAGCACGTCCTCCATTCCGTCATCGTTGTAGTCAATGTCCATCAGCGTCAGGATTTCATCCTGTGAAGCCGAAACCATTGTCCCAATGTCCTTTGTATAGCCCAGCGAATTCGTTTCCGTTTGAGTCTGCACGCTCACAGTAGGGTCGCCCAACACAACGCCAACTTCAGACGGATAGAACAGGTTGGATTGCCCAACCGTATTGCCCGCCGCAAAGAGCAGCAAGTGCTTGTTTTCGTTTTCCCAACCAATGTTCCCATCCGACTCCGCGGACTCCAAACTCATATATCCAAGCGAAGGCTGCATACTCTTTGGCAGCTCTTCGTCCGGGTCCACAATTGCCAAGCCCATTGGGCTCAAGCTGCTGTTTCCAGTTGGGACTGAAACGGTCGCATTCTCGCTCGCAGTGGTTGGCCGCAGGTAAATACCAGAAGCTTTGCTGTCCCAATCCTCCAAGTCAAAATTGCTCTCAAGCAAGGTCACGCCACCAAAGTCCACATTAAAATCAATGCGCATAACTTGCTCGGTGGTGCGCATCACAATGAATCCCAGGCCATCTGTATCCGCATTTACTGCGAGGCTGTAGTTTGGGTCCATCAGGACAATCTGCCCATCGTCGCGAACTTTCACCGCCGCAGCGCCATCCTCACGCAGAACGCCGCCGTCTATTTCAAGGTCGTAACGCGTCGTCAGCAACTCAATAGAAATCGCTGCATCCGCATCATCGGTCGCTGTGCCCGTACTCGGAGCAACGTAAAAGACTTCACCAATCAGCGTATCATCAGGGAAGGTGCGCCATTGAAGTCGCATAGGTAGATTAGTCCCCGCACCTCGCACGGTTTGCGTCACAAGGCTCTCGTCCGGAATACTCACAGCGCCATCAGCATCAATTGAAACCATCCGCTTATTTGGCGTTGGCTCGGAAATCAAACTCGTCATGGCCTGAGTTTTCCCATTAAAAGTCATCCAGCCGGCAATATAATCCTCCTGCGTTACGTCACCAAACGGCCCGCCAAGCAGCGATCCATAAAGCATCATCGGCTCAACATCTTCAAAATCTTCACCAGTCAGCGAGAAGTCAATTTGGCCGCTCCACGTGCCAGCAAGTAAGTCGCCAGAAGTCGCTACCAGGTTCAAAACACCACTTATGTCCGCGGTGCGCAGCGTAAAGCTCGCCGAACCTTGGTTGAGAGTAAACACGTCACTGGAAAGCGTTCCATAATCCTCGGTAGCCTCCGTTATCCAGATTTCCCCACGCGTGGAGCTATCCGTGCTCACCAAATTCCCATAAAGGTCATAAGCCTCAACATAAAATCGCACATTCTTGCCCGCAGACAAAACGCTCGCATCATTTTCTTCACGAATTTTCAGTTCATAAGATTCAGACGGTTTTATTTCGATTGAAGCACTTCCAGCCTCAATCCCCGTGCTCTCAGCAATCATTGATCCCAGCCCTCCCAAAGTCCCCGGAGCCAGCTCTGCAAGTCCTGCACCAGCGCTTAGGGAAAGCTCAAGCTGACCCATGCCATTGTCGTCGCTAAAGCTGCCGTAGCCCGGATCACTCATGCTCATGTAAATGTCTCCCTGGAAGCCAGTCACAACGCGCCCAATCCTGTCAGTCACAGCAATTGCTACGCTCTGCGTCCGCGTCCCGCCAGCAAACATGTAATCACGCTCAGGTGTCAGTGCAATGCGCATACCGTCAATGTGCTCAATACTTGCGCTGTAAATCGTGGCCGAATAGCCGGCCGCCGCATCCTCTGCATCCGTTGTCAAACTCGCCAGCACCTTAGCCGTTTCAGGCACGCTACTCGCAAGCACCCGGAAATCAATGTAACCGTCCGGAGTTGTCACCTGAATGCCCTCCGTATCCGAATCCTCGTCATTAAGGTCAAGAATCTGAATCCCGCCTTCAACCGCAATCGTTAAGCCATAAAAACCATTGTTAGCTGCGTTCCCAAACGAATCATACAAAGTTACTCGTACGTCCGTCACAGCTTCTCCGCCAACGGGCAGAACGCTGGATTCGCTGCTCACGCTGAGCCGCACTGGGTCGCCAGGATAAACCTGCACATCAGCCTCTTGTGAAGGCAGTGAGCCATCCGTAATTCGTGCCTCAATAGAAACTTCTCCCGCAACTTGAGTAGTCACAAAAGTTGTCTCCGCTTGTCCATTGCTAACCTGCACGCGTGAGCTTTGAACGTCGCCATACTCCGCCGTGGAAAGAATAAATTCAATTACGCTAGTGTCGTCCTCCACATATACATTGCCTGCTTGGTCGCGGATTTCAGCTTTAACAAAAAGCACCGATTCGCCATCCGCCGCAATCTCACCTGTGAATACATTTATGATTGCATCGCCCTCACCGCTTAGCACAGAAATCTCTTCGAAGCCGGCATTTTCGTCCTCAGCCACGGCATACAAGCCTGCAGCGTGATCAAAGCCAAGAAGGTATGAAAAGTCCAAACCGTTCGCAACCTCGTCGCCATCCGCCGCATCATCATCGCCGGTAGTACCAATATCATCATCGGCATCCAGTGGATCACTGCCACGAATCACTTCATCAAAATCAGAAACGCCGCCGCCATCAGTATCCGCATTATTTGGGTCCGTGCCGTAAACCAACTCCTCTTCTATGTCGCTGAGTCCATCGTCGTCATTGTCCACGCTTCGGCAATCCTGCACGGAAAGTAGAGCAACCGCCATCATGGCAAACTCGCCACGAGTGATGTCGCCTTCCAGCCACGAGCTAGTTACTTTGTCCTCATCCGCAAACAGACTGTAATCCAGCGCGGTGTTCACATACTCGGTGTACCAAAGCTCATCTGCATCCGCCGCCGAAACTGGGAGCCCCGCTGTTTCCACCAGCACTTTCACCGCCTCCGCACGACTAATATATCGGCCAGGCAGGAAGTAGCCGTCCATTTCGCCACCCGCATAACCAGAAACAATTCCAGCATCCTTTGCATATGCCACGCAAGGCAAAAGCTCCGGATTTATATTCGCATCAGGGAAGGGGTCGTTCAAATATTCCGCCATTAGTTCCGCAAGCACATCTTCACTCAGGTTTGTGCAGGCCACACAAATCGATCCCAAATTCACTTTCACAAATTCCTCACGGCTCATGTTTCGATCCGGCAAGAATGAGCCATCCGCGTAGCCGGAAACAATTCCGCGCAAGTACAGCTCTACCACCGCATTAAAGGCCTCATGATCAGGATCAAGGTCCGTGAACAGAGGCGCACTAGACGAAAGCGGGCTGTAACCGGCGAAGATTTCTTCACCGTCAGGGTAGCTGTCCGCATCCGTGTCTGGGTTGGTCAAATTAGTTCCAATAGTCCATTCTTCCAGGTCACTCAGGCTGTCATCATCTGAGTCGAGCGCATCACTCGCAGCGCGCGCCACGGACACTACAGCCTCCTTAACAAACGCGGCTGCCGCCAGCAATTTGTCCGCCAGCTGGCTCAAGTAGTCTGCATGCTCATCAACCGGTTCATCCAAGCTCGCATTAGAAAACACATGCCCAATTTTCACCGCAAAAAGATCTTCACCATCACCATTGTAAATGTGAATCGGATCAAAAATATTTAGCTCGCCCGGGTTTTCAAATTCCAAATAATATCCGTCCGCCACAGCGATTTGCCCAAGCGCACTCACTGCGCCCATCAATCCGTCATCCTCCGATGCATCGTCGCTCGCAGCGCCGTCACCTTCTTCAAAGTCATAAAGGTAAACTATGCTTGAGCTGCCGCTTCCTTCCTTTTCCGCATCCACAAAACTTGCCACCTTGCTCACATACGCGCCATCCACACCGTCGCCAATCCACACCTCTTTCACAGAAGAAATTACAAAGAAAACTGCATAAATCCCGCCGCCGTGACTCACCGCAAAGCGAGTTGGTTTGTCCCCCGTAGCTGCCAAAACTTGTGCGCTCGCGCGCTCGCCACCTACAATGCGCAGATCCAAATCGCCAGTGTCCGGATCCAAAATTGCCAGCAAGTTCCCATCATCATCAAAGACCTCAATTTTGTCACCAGCAATAATTTCCGCATCAGTTCCAGCCGCTTCTTTTACAAAAGTTGTTACTGCCACAAACTTGCTTGTCACGCTTCCGCTCAGCGTGTTGGAGTCATATAAATCATCACGATTAACAGGAGTCGCTTGCACTGTAAAGCTTCCAATGTCCGCACTTACAAGAACAAAAGTTGAGGTACCACCAGTCAACTTGAGAGTGCTGTTCCCGCTCACTTCAACTACGCCGTCGCCGCTAACAATTTCAAGCTCAACTTCCGTGTAGCTGTCATCCGTGTTGATGAATCCGCGCGCGCCATAAGCCGCCGCAGTCACCACATAATAATCCTTACCGCCCGCTTGCAGAATGTCATTGTCGTCACTAGTAAGCTTGAGCGTCACAGTGTCATCCGCACCGTCCGGCATGCCGTCACCGTTATCATCTGCGCTGCCAGTAAACTGCGAAATATCTCCGCACTCCGCGCCTCCATCATAAGCATCAAAACCATTTGTAGCTTGCTTTAAATCTTCAATCCATTCTTGCACCGCTTCCATCCATTCGCTAAGCAAAACAGCGGTTGTACCTTCCAGATCAGACAAAGGCTCATACGTAGGCTCCGCTGTGCTCGCTGCAGCAGCAAGGGCCTCATCAATTGCATATTGGCTCCTGTACCTCCATAGTAAATCGCCTTCGTCTTCGTCGTCGGGCATTGCGCCATTAAAGCCAAAGAACATCTCATTCGCGGTTCCGTCAGCAATCATGGAAACCATTTCATATCCTGCCAAACTCTCCGAATTAATTGCCACGCCAGCGCCCAAATAGTGAGTCAAAATGTAATGATGTTTTTCATCAATGTTCATGTAGTGCCACGCCAGCGCGTCCTCCAACTGATCCTCATTCACCCTGTCAATAAAATTAATTACATCGCTGCGGTAGCTATTTCCACCGGATGCTGCCGCCACATCCTCAGCCAGATTCTTAAGCTGCACGTTGATGTCCGTCATGGTCTCCGCATCAAACGCATTTATATAATTCCAGTATTGCGCCGTGTCATCTTCATCCAAAAAGCTCACGCGCCGCGTCTTATCAATTGGCAGGTTCATGGCCCCAGGATTTTGCACCTGTGCCGTCAAGGTTTCGCCAGTTGGCTCCACGTGCTTATACATAGACGGAATTGTGTAGGCATTACTTAGCTGAGTCGTGAAACTCGGGCTTGTATCGCCCACAGTGCTTTCGTCTATATAAAGTTTGTCCAGCGTGATTTGCAATTCCGCAATCCCGCTCATCCCCGTGCCGAAATCCGGATCCGCAATTACAATCTCATCTGCGTCCCGCCACACCCCAAGGAAAGTATCAATTTGATCATTGCTTGCCTCAGCCTCACCAGTCCATCCCATAAAGTCTTCAAGCATATTTACCACGCTGTACGTAGCTCCCGTATCACTCGCAAGAATATCCAGCTCGCTATAATTTTTCCGCAAAGTCGCGGTGCCGGTCTCCGGCGTTGCCTCCGCTTTTTTAGCCTCAACATTTACCAAAAACTCCTCGTAATTTTCCACGTCATCATCCCCTTCATCTCCCTCGTCCTTTCTAAACCTGCGAATCTGTCGCGACATCCAGTCGTTAAAGTCCTCATAACTGTCTTTATAAATCTCAAAGGTATGCATCTCGCGGAATTCAAAACAGGCCTCAAAACCTGTCTCCCATCCGCTGGTATCTTCAAGCTCGGCCTCCTCCGCAATCTCTACGGCCTCCCGCGTTCCATCCAGCGCACGAATTGGATACTCAACCGTTGGCTCATTACAAAGCTGAGGAATGTCCTCCCTGAACGAAGCATAATCCGGCACACAGTTGTTCATCTTATCAATCTGTCTACTGTTATCAATCTCAACATTGCTAACGCTGTACAGCGTGTTGAATTGCACCTTCTGCCCGCCTTCTTCTTCAGTCCCTGCAAAAATCGTACAGTGTGAGGGCTCTTCAATTTCCCAAAGCGTTTCGCCGTAAATCAGGATATTATTCGCTTCATAATCCATATTGTAGGCCTCAAAATCTCTACCCTCAGAAACCGTGCTGTGATTCACAAACTGAATACACGCATCAGTCGCAACGTCCGGCGAGGCCCCTTCATTACAAATTTCCACAGGGTCACCCTCGCTGCCGTCCGATTCGTAAGGAATGTAATAACCGGTGATCTGCGCCACCGCAACCATTGGAATTTCCTGCTGCAAATCCTCTGCAACCTCATCCAGCGCCTCTTCAAAATACCCATTCACCTGACCCAAATACAGCAGCACTTGCTCGTCCTTTTTTGCGATTAGCGAAACCGCCGTGTCGTAATCATTCACAGTGTCGCCATCTTCATTAACGTAGCGTGATTTATAACGTCCCGACTGATTCACTATCCGATTCCAAACCCCCTGCGGCTTTGCAAAAATATCCGTATAGCGACTGATCAAGCCCTCAACTAACAGCTTGCTCTGCATATCCGGGATCAATTCAAAGACCTCATCAGGCCGCATGCCCACAGGATCCTCATCAATTAGCCCGTCACAGTCCGCGTCATTATATGCACAAGTGCCACTGGCAGGATAAGCCGATGCGTTCAACCAAACCTGCATTTCCGTACTCCCGTCCTCGTCACAAAAACCGTCCTCATCATCATCCCACTCGGGGTGGAAATTACCACTGGAGTCCATGCACGTTGGACTTTGGTAGTAGTCACCGTACATGTCGTCAATGAACATTTCCTGTAGGAACTCAGTTGCCGCTTCGTCCTCAAGTTCCACGCCGTACTTGCTTTCCACCATTTTGCTCACGCGCTTGAATGGCCTTTTGTCATTGTCCCAGGCGTAACCGTAAAGAACTTCCCATGCGGTGGGGTAGCCGTCACCATCGTGATCTTCCGAAAACCCATTGTCATCTACGCCACAAACTCCAGGACAGCCGTCGCCATTTGCGTCGCCCGGTGGATCCTCGTCCACCATCCTGTCCTGATAAAAATCCGGCAAATCGTCCTCCCAAAAATCTTCAATCACCCAGTCTGCATCATTATTGTTGTCCTCGTAGCTGTCTTCATCAATGTCGCCATCTTCATCATTATCAATTAGGTAAAATCCGTCACCCAAGTCTTCATCAATCAGCCCATCACCATCATCATCCTTCCCGTTAGAAGCCTCCTCATCGTATTCGCCGTCACCGTCATTGTCCAAAAAGTCGCCAGCTTCTGCGCTGTTCATCATGTCTGTGTACATGTCCTCAAACAGATCATTCGTATACTGGTAATAAGTCATTTCCTCCCAAATATCCGTGAAGCGATTGTAACTATCAAAAGACACGCCATTAATTGTTGACTCCTCAGTTACAAAATCTGTCACCAGCGTTTTCTGGTCGAAGTTGGTCGCGTCCTCGTCGCCACTATGGAACGCGTGGTTCTTATCAAAGAATTCCGCAAGCAAATCAATTCCCGCGTCGCCATCAACAGGCGGCACAATCAGCCCATGCCAAACCTCAGCCTGAAAATTCTGCGAGTCCAAATTTGGCACAAAATCCTGCGTTGACTCGTCCAGCAGGTAAGCCGGCGCCTCAAAATCGGTATAAGGCAGCATTGAAATGAAGCGATGTCCATTTTTATTCACCACCGGCAGCGGCACATCACCAATGGCAACCACGCCGGCCAGCTTTGTTGCGTCATCGTCATCCGGATTTCCCTGAAAATAAAGTTCCTCCAACAAATGCATAATCTCAACCGGCCCATCATCCTCCGAAACCGTCACAATCATTGCCTTGGTCCAGGGCAGGGTGGACTGAATGTCCTCTGCATAAGTTTCAATTTTTTCATCAATGTTCGTGCTCCCCAGGAACGAAAAGAGCCCACTGCTCCCAGTCGCCTGGCTATCCCACGTATCCTCATCCACCAGAATTGTCACCAGGCCGTACCTGGTCTCCACACTTCCAACACTGCGAATGTCCTCCAGGCCTCCACCAGGATTGGTGGTAGAAACTGCACCCGGCGTTTCCATATTTGTAAGTGCGTTTGCCTGCTGCACCAATTGCAGCTTGCCCGTGATCTGTGCCATAGGAAGGAAAGTCGCAAAAAGACTAACCAGAACTAAGCTTACAAGCGGCCGAATGAACCAGGGCTTTCTGGATAGCAAACTGGTTTTTTGCGTATTGCGCGTGGATTGCGCGATTCGCGTGGCCTTCCTATCTGTTGACGTGGAGTGAAGACGCATACACGAATTCTACCAAATTGCCTCGGTTTCCGCTCCTGATTTTAATCTGTAGCGCCAGATTCCGCTTGCAATTTAAAAAAATGTTGCGGAGTGCGTGTGCACGGGCACAGATTCATGCAAACAAAAAGCCCCGCCCGAAGGCGAGGCTTTGAGGGAAGATAAAATGATTATCGTTGTAGGTAGTAAGTAGTAGTTGTACCTGAAGTACAAGCAGCACTTGCACATGCAGAGAGCCTTCCAATTACAGTAGCGGTTGGATCTGTGTCACCACCAGTTAAAGCAGCTCCTTCATATAATCCATCTCCAGAAGCTGTGGTGGATTCAAGGGCCGCAGATAAAATGTAGCCAGTAGTCGTCTTATAATATTCATATCCGTCTGCACATCCCACAGAAGGGTTGTTAGTGCCTTGAGGGTCTTCAGGGATAGACGTCAAATAACTGCTTATAGAAAGGGCTGCGACACAGCCAGTGCCAGTTGCTGGATAAATACCTCCATTATCATCTGCATAAAGTTCAAGCCCGGTTGCAATTTGTTGAAGGTCACCTTTCCTTTGAGCGTCCCTTGCTTTTCCTGGAGCTCCAGTAATTCTTGGCACCAAAGCAACGGCCAAAATACCGATGATTGTGATTACAATTAAAAGTTCGACAAGTGTGAAAGCCCTTAGGCGTTTTCGGATTTCCATAATGAAAATGGTTAAATGCGTGGTAAAAAATGTCTGGGCAAATTCTACCCCTCACATTCATAGAAGGCAAACACTTTTGCTGGGTTGAACCTGATTAAACTATAGACGTAAGATCCGAAAGTGCCATAATTGGCTGCATGATCGCCGCCACAATAAATCCAACCATACTTCCCATAACCACCAAGATCACAGGCTCCATAAGTTTTGAAAGTGAGCCCACGGCATTATCCACCTGAGCCTCGTAATGGGATGCAATTTTCACCGCAACCTCGCTGAGGTTCGCAGTCTGCTCTCCTACAAGCACCATTGAAGACACCATTGGCGGGAATAAAAAGTCATTCCCAGTCAGGTTTTCCCCGAGCGGGATTCCTTGTGCCACATCCTGTGATGCGAACATAATTCGTTTCTTATATACCTCGTTACCAACCGCGTTCGCATTAATCTCAAGCGCCTTCACAATCGGAAGTCCGGCATCCATCAAACTAGCCAGCATCCGTGCAAAACGTGAAATCATTAGCTCTCGCATCAGCTTCCCAAAAATAGGAAGGTAAAGCAGCGCCGTATCAATATAGTAACGGCCTTTTTTACTGCGCTTCAACATAATAAATCCACCAGCAATCGCTGCTATGCCGCCAATCAAAATTGGCCAAGAGTGAAGTGCAAAATCAGACATTCCAACCAGAATTCTGGTAGACATTGGCAGCTCCGTTGCGCTACCCGCAAAAAGGTCAGTCAGTTTTGGCACCACCATAGTAAGCATCAAAATCACTACCACTAGCATAATCGTCAAAATCGAAATCGGGTAAATCATTGCACCCTTAACTTTGGACAAAATCATGGCACTTTTTTCCGCTTGTCGCGCAATATCGTGCAGGATTTCATTCAAATTTCCAGACGCCTCACCACTGGCAATCATTCCGCGTTCCGCTTCTGTAAAAACGCGCGGATGCTCCTCCATCACGGATGAAAGCGTATTACCCTGCTCCATCTGTTTTGCCATGGCATGGATAATCTTTTTTAGTTTTGGATTTTTGTTTTGGTCAGACAGAACATAAAGCGAACGAATGATAGGTACACCCGCATTAATCATCACCGCGAGCAACTGAAAAAACGTCACTTTCTCACGAAGGGGTACCCCCCCCAAACCTATTAAAAATTCATTAAACTTTGCAATCGGATTCACAAATTTCATGGCTTCCTTCCCGGAATCCAGCGTCACCTCACGGAGCGAGTCAATACGCGCTTGGTCCTCTTTGGAGAGTCCAATTTCTAGTTTGGTTACCGCCGCTGCTTGTGCATTTGCTTCTGCCATGTTTTTGGTTGCGCCTTCGGCGCGTTTACCTCGGGGTAGTATGCCCCTCGGTGACCCTTCGCTCGTTTCGCGAGCTTCGGGTCTGCTACGAAATGTCCGGCCTTGCAACCGAGTAAACTTCTTCAAGTGAGGTCATGCCGCCAAGCGCCTTCAGGATTCCGGCTTGCTCTAGCGTTACCATGCCGGTTTTCATAGCGGCAGCTTGAATTTCCATACTTGTTCCATTTTTCAGGATCATACTGCGGAGTTCATTACTCATTTTCATCACTTCAAACAGACCGATTCGGCCAAAGTAGCCGATTCCATTACATTTTTCACAACCACCTTCTTTAGGGCCGAAAAATTGAAGGGCCTGAATTTTAGCCTGATCAACTGGTTCATCCGGGTTCAACTTAGCGAGCGCGTTCTTCACGAGCTCCATAGTTTGCGGATCAAGCTGAATAGGCTGCTTGCAATCACACAGCTTCCTCACAAGGCGCTGAGCAATAATCGCATTAATTGTTGCAGTTAAAAGGAAAGGCGGAACACCCATATTAAGAATACGAGTTAGCGTTTCCACCGCACTATTTGTATGAATAGTAGACAAAACAAGATGTCCAGTCAGCGAGGCCTCAATGGCCACGTCAACAGTTTCACGGTCACGGATTTCACCTACCATAATTATGTCCGGATCCTGACGAAGCGCGGTCCTAAGTCCATACGCAAAAGTATAATCAATGTCCGGATGCACTTGCGACTGATTCAGCCCGTCCATCTGGATTTCCACCGGATCTTCAATCGTCAAAATGTTCACGTCCGGTTTGTTCAAAATTGTCATACCGGCGTAAAGCGTAGTCGTTTTACCAGAACCGGTCGGTCCAGTTGTAAGAATAATTCCATTTGGCAGCTCCAGCGAATCTAGCACCTTTTGCAGCGCATTCCCTTCAAGCCCGAGTTCTTCAAGCGTTGGGATTTTGCGTGATTGGTCCTGGATACGCATCACAATTTTTTCACCATTAACCGTTGGCAGTGTTGAAACACGAAGATCCAACTCACGTCCGTCCGCTGTTGTGACTTGTGCGCGTCCATCTTGTGGGATGCGCTGTTCGTCAATTTTCAGGTTAGACATGATCTTGATCCTTGAGACAACTGCAGGGTGAATGTTTGGTGGATATTCCACAATTTGCCGCAGCACACCGTCAATACGGAAACGCAGCTGAACCGTGTTCTTGAGTGGTTCAATGTGAATATCAGACGAACGTAAGTCGATTGCATGTGCAACCGCATTCATAACGAGTTGGGGGATGTTACCCCCTACAATCGCGTCCTGCAATGATTGAAGTTTTGCGTCCATTATTCGTCAGTAATAGTAATATCTTGTGAAAAATATGCGTTAATTGTGAACCGAGCTGAATACGTACCACCGTACTCGGCAGGGTAGGAAATGTTCATGTCCTCAATACTCATGAGACGAATCTCACTTTCAAGCGAACCTGAAGTCTCCAAAAATTCCAAAAACTTGCTGAGGTTCTTGCTCGATGCCTCAACATTCAAGCTAACCGGCACATAACGGTAACCCTCCGCATCCTTTTCGGTTTGATAATTGATGCTAGTTATAAAGAAAGGGTTCGTTTCAAAATTGTTCTTAGTCGCAAAGTCGTCAAACAGCCGAGTCAAATCAGTCAGCCCTTCATCAGTAGGGAAGACGAATGCAAGTTCCTGCGCCGCAGTTTCCCGCGCTTTTGAAACATCAGATCTAATTTCTTGGTAGTCATTGATCAGATTTTCCTTTTCAAGCGAAAGCGTTGAAGCCTGCGTCTTGAACGTATCGGTCTCTATTTTAGAGGCTTGCATGATGCTAAATTGCCACGCGCCCAGCACTACTGTTATAAGCAGTACTCCGAGTCCAATCATGAATTTTTTTCGTTCTTTCATCTTTTACGATTAAAATATTACCTGCATGGTGATGCGGAATGAGCCTGTATAGGATTCATCATCATCTTCCACCGAAGACGACGACGCGCTCTTTGAATAACTGCGCTCCTCAACATCTTCAAAGTGCTCAGATGCATCAAGCGTATCTATTAAATTCGAAATCAAAGTGAAGTTTTTGGAGTCATCCGTCACGCTCTGACCAGAAATGTTTACAGTCCCGTCATCGCTAAAGGACACGCTGTCCAGCGTAATATTGCCGGTGAATTCCGTATTGAAAAGCGGATCAACTTGTTTCACCAAATCTTCCACTTCCTCCATGTAGAATGACCACCCAACGCGACCATCTTTGATGCTGCTAATCAGCGCACTTACACTTGTATTTATGCCGTTGTAGCCATTCACAACAGATTGTAAGTCGTCATCAGTTGCCGCCTCGGTATCAATTGCCGCGAGGCTGCTTTTGAAAGATTTACTGCCGAGCAGCTTTTTAGTTGTTTCAAGATCCTGAACGTCCTGAAGCAAGTCCTGTTCATCAACAGATCCACTCTGTGCCTTAAGCTCAGTGATCAGATCGTCAACTACAGTTTTTGCATCTATCAGGTCATCCGAATCAGCGCCATCAAGCGTTACTTGCACCTTGGCAAGTAGTAGAGCTAGATCAGGCCTCTGCTCTGCTGCTGTGTTTTTAAACGTTGTTCGTTTGTTACTTGAATTGTATGTAGATTCAGACTGTTCTAAGTTGTAAAAATAGTCGCCTGCCAGGTTTGAATATTGCTCCAACAGCATCACTGCTGACAGATTTTTCTGCACAATGATTTCTGCTTCATAAACTTCGACCTGTTCTTCTGCAATCAGCGCACGATTGGCAACATTTGTGCCAAACCACGAGAACCCTTCCGAGTTCTGAGTGAAGAAGAATCCAGCCGTCAGAACTAAAAGTGCAACTCCAACCTGCAGCATGAGCTTGCCAGGTGTTGCGCGGCTAACGCGCAGTGAACTTTTGCCCTTCTCTTTGAGCGATTTAAGTTTTGGTTTTTCTCCTGTTAGGAGGGATTTTGTCTTCTTGTCCTCTTGCTTAACCACCGTATTCATAAGACCGGCGCCTTTTTGTGATTTATCTTCACCAAAAAGTTCCGTAAATACGTTTTTTGACTCGTCTGAAGTTGCCTCCGGCGCCGCAATCCCAGGTTTGGCCATCGGCTTTACCGTGGCAGCAGGACCTGCTGGTTTTACTACCGCAGGTTTAACTGGAGCCACTGGCGTTGCTGGCACCCCAGGCATAGCCGGTGAAGGTGCTGGCGCTTTATCCGCTGCTACAACAGGTTTGACAGCCGGTGTTGGCATAGCTTGTTGTGTGCCTTGTGGAGTTGTATTTGCTTCGTCAGCCATACGTTTATTTTTGTTTAATCTATTAAGTATAGCAGAAAACAGGGTAGAAGGCAATGCTCTCTAGCCTGTCATAGCAAGGTCGCACCAAGGTCGCAATACCCATTCAACTTCAATAGTGTTAAAATGCGCTGGCAAAATAACCCTTCCGCAAAATGAAAAAACTCCTCGCTTTCGCGCTCCTAACAAGCACAATTCTTCTGTCCGCTTGCCTTTCGCCACCAGAAGGGATTGAGGTCGCAATCGCGGCCCCGGAAACAGTTGCGGCAGGTGATTTTTTTGACGTCACGGTCACAATCGCGAATCAAACAGAGGAAACGCAAACACTCACGAGCATTGATATTGACACAGATTACCTTGAGGGCATCAGCCTCATTGATTCCACGCCGCTCTACGCGGACTCTTGGGATCTTTCGCTGATTGGCATCATGAGCTATGACTATTATTCAGACATCCCGCCTGGCCAGTCGCTGGAAATCAACTTCCAAATGACCGGCGTTTTGGAAGGCAAGTACGAAGGCGATTTGGACGTGTGCATCAACACGGAAACGGATTGCGTCTTCGGAACAGTTGTAACAGAAGTGGAGTAAAGCACGCGCGGCCCAATCCGCGGGAAAACCTTTACGATTCGTGGGGCTTTTTGCTAAGCTTAAATCTCCTAGCTGCATTACCCCCTCATACATGAAAACACGCAAATTTATTGCATCGCTTTTGGTGACGGCCTTGCTAATTACCGCAAGCCCGCTAGCCTTTGGAGCGATAACTTGGCCTGGCCAAGGTACTGATGGCACAATGATTGCCTCAGCTGGCACTAATCTGCATAGCGGTTATGAACCGAGTGGGGCGGTTTGGCATTCCGGCTTGGACAAGCTGGTAATTGTTGGTGACGACGGAGATGTGAGCACTATGAATGAAGAAGGAACTGATGTTGTGACTTGGAGCCCAGGCGGAGATATTGAAGCTATAACGTTGATCGACCCAACAAGCACATTGGTTTACACCTTAGATGAGAGGGAAGGTAAAATCAGAGAATTTGATTTGAACACGGGAGCTAACACGGGGGATGAATGGGATTTCACACGGTATGATGCGACAGACGCCAAGCATTACTTCACTTTTTTACCTGAAGAAAGAGAATATTCAACAGGAAGCGGTTTTGAAGGTTTGACTTATGCAGAAGGCTACTTTTTTATGAGCTACCAAGCAACTGGCGAGATTTTTCAAGTCGCACTTGGGGCGAGTGGCGCAGTAACTTACGTGGACACTTTTGCGACTCCTCACAGCGACCTTGCTGGCCTCCATTACAAAGCCGAAACAAACGAGCTTTATGCTGTTTATGACAGTTCAAATGTGATGATCATTTTTGACTCTGAAATGAATTATGTTGAATACGAATTACCCGGCGGCACGCAGGAAGGAATCGCAATGAAAGAGGGTTCTATTTTCGTATCGCAAGACGCCGGCGAAGTCTGGAGCTACCCAATGGAAGTTGTAGCCCCAGAACCAGACCCGGATCCTGAACCGGATCCAGATCCAACGCCAACACCAGCATTCCCAAGTTACCAAGTCGGTGAGGCGGAAGTGAATAACGCATGGCAAACAATAACTTTTGATGAAACTTTCACAAATCAGCCAGTTGTATTCGCAGAAATCCAAACTGAAAATGATAGTGAAATGGCATACATCGATCTTCGCAATGTAACAGCGGAGGGTTTTGAAATGAAAGTGGAAGAGGACCGTGGGGCTAATAATAGTTGGCTAGATAAAACGCATACAGACGAAACGGTGAAGTGGCTCGCAGTCGATCCAAGCGAAGTCACATCAGGTCACGGAGTGGAAATTGGGACGGTGAATTTCAGGCAAACATCCTTCAGCCACGTTTTCCAAGCAACGGTTGATTTGAACGAATCTTTCACGGGGACACCTATAGTTTTTGCTCAAATTCAGAGCGAAAATGGTAGCCATGTTGCTCGCGTAGACCTTCGCGAAATCACTGATACAAGTTTCAAAATCAGCATCGAAGAAGACCTAGGTGACGGAACTTCAGGAGGATGGGACGGATGGCATACAAATGAGGACGTCGCTTATCTTGTTTTTGATTCATCCATTGATTTGACCGAATACGGAATGACTTTTGACACGGAAAGCGTTGACGAAAACTGGATAGAAATTTGCTACGCAGAAGACTGCAGCGCGCTTTACGAAATCGCGCCAGCCGTGATTGCAGAAATCCAAACGGAGAATGAAGGCGACACAGCACAAGCAGACACTCAAAACATAACAAGCAGCAGTTTTGAAGTTCGCTTGGAAGAGCTCGACGTCGCAGGATGGGACGGCATTCACGCAGCAGAAGAAGTTGCATGGGTGGCATATGGAACAATCGCAACAGAGCCAGAACCAGAACCAGACCCTGAACCAGATCCAGACCCAGAGCCAGACCCTGAACCCGTGCCAGCTTCATACCACGCGCTCGTTGTTGAAACAGCAAGCACCGGAGTCGGTCCAATCGTAAATATACTCGAGGCAGCAGGCCACACAGTTGACCTTCAGACTCAGAGCGAAATCGAGGCAATGTCTCAAATCTCAACTGACACATATGACTTCATGGTCTTCCCAGGCGGCACGGACGCAGCATATTATGGAGGTAGCTCCGCAATGCAATCCCGCGTGCAGGCTTTTGTTTCCGCAGGTGGCGGATTCATTGGAATTTGCGGCGGTGCAATCGCAGCAACTGAGTCGCTAACAGTTGTGAACTGGTTTCCATACACAATCAATGCCAGCCGTTACGGGATCTACACTTTGGGAATTGCGAATGGAATCCAAGCCTACTACGACACAGATTGGACAGGTTACGTTGGTAACAGCATTACACCAAATTTCCAGTTCGCAATGGATCACGAAATAATGGGTGACTACAGCGCAGGCCAAGAAATCACAATGACTTACGCAGGAGGCCCTGTGTTTGAAGTGGATAGCGGAGTTGAAGTGATTGCCACTTACACATCTGACCTAGCGAATGCCAGATACTCATCCACCGGCGAAGCCGCAATTGTTGCAACAACTTACGGCGCTGGGGAAGTGATTTTGTTCGGACCTCATCCTGAGTTCCGCTCAGACACATACTTCCTTTTGGAGAATGCAGTAATGTCGGTTGTGGAATAATTCACAAACAAAAAGCCGCCCCAGTGGGCGGCTTTTTTAATTCGTTCTTTTAGCTCAGAAAACTAAGTAAGTTCAACAGTAGCACCTGCTTCTTCAATCTTAGTCTTAGCTTCTTCAGCCTTATCTTTAGGAGCGTTTTCTATCACAACGCCATTAGCGTCAACGATATCTTTAGCTTCCTTAAGACCTAGACCTGTAATTTCACGTACAGCTTTGATAACAGCGATCTTTTGACCACCAGTTTCTTTAAGCTGAACATTGAAAGCAGATTTCTCTTCAGCGCCTCCAGCAGCGTCACCACCCGCAGGGGCAGCTCCAGCTACTGCAACAGGAGCAGCAGAGATTCCGTATTCTTCCTCCATGAATTTAACAACATTGTTAACTTGGATCACATTAAGCTTTTCGAGGGCGTCGATTACCGCCTTTTCCTCCTTTGAAAGCTCAATTTTTGTAGCTTCGTCAGACATTTTATAAAGGGTTAGAGTTATTTATTATTCTGCAGATTTTTCATCCGCAGGTGTCGCCTCTTCAGTTTCAGCAGGAGATTTCTCTGTAGGAGCAGCTTCTTCGGCTTCTGGCTTTTCAGCTGGAACCTCAGTCACTTCTTCCGCAGGAGCAGCAGCTGGCTCAGCAGCACCTTCATCAGGTAGTTGCTTTGAGTATTCTGAAAGAGATCGAGCAAGAGAAGAGATTGGAGATGAAATTGCACCGTAGAAACTTTGAAGTGGTGAACGCATCATTCCCGCAAATTTTGCCAAAAGTTCTTCACGTGAAGGCAGGTCAGCAAGTTCGCCCATTTCTTGAATAGAAAGGATTTTGCCATCCATGATTCCACCGAGTAACTTCACTACCTCAATTTTCTTAGAAGTAGTTTTTAGCATTCTTGGGCCTGATACAACGTCATCGTAAGAAAACGCCGCACCAACAGTTCCGTCAAGAATTTCATCTGGGAGCTCTAGGCCAGCCTCCTTAGCCGCTAAACGCAGAAGCGTCTTTTTTGCGACCTTGAATTCAACGCCAGTTTCGCGCATTTGATTGCGCATTTCAGAAAGTTCAGTAACGCTCATACCTGCATATTGTCCAAAGGACACAGATTTAGCTTCCTGGAATTTCTTGATTAGCTCCGCAAGGATCTCCTCTTTCTTTTGTCTTGTAATTGCCATATTTATAAATGGTTAATGGGGCTTATTTAGCTGAGTCGACCGATCCTTACTGCCAGATGACGAATGCCATCTTCGGCTTTAAAAAACTCCCAACCAGCGTCAGTTGAGGTGGATCGATTCAACAGTTTTAAACCTGTTGTTAAGCCCGATTTCCACATCTCGGTAGGTCTTTTGCTTCGCTAGCTTCTCCTGAAGGATCTGCCAGCTAAACTGCCCACTGTCTTAGACGCAGGCGGATTCTAGGGTAAACGGGTGTTTTTGTAAAGAAAAAAATGAACTTTTTGCTATAATCCTCACATGATCAAAAAACTTACATCAGCGGATTCGCAGTTAATTCAGGGTTTTGCATACAAGCGCGAGGAAGAAAACATGTTCATAACAGGTGCGTTTGAGCGCGAAAAAGACCCCTTCGCGAAGAATTTTTTCTACGGATTTTTCCGCGATGACGATTCAAACAATGAGGAAGTACTTGGCCTGGCAGTATTTTTTGGCCAATGGGGAAATTTGAATGTTAGCTCCCAAGACGACGAAATCATTCGTGCACTTACGGATCATCTTTTCACACAAGGCCATAAGTTAGCAGCCATAGCTTGTTTTAGTCGTTATGGCGAAGTGATTGTTAAGCAGCTCAAGCTGCATGGTTTGCATCCAAAAGACATTGAAGAGAAAACCGTTTACAGGTTGACCAAAGGTAATTTTGTGGACTTTTCAAATGGCGGGGAGGAGGTGGCGCAGGATTCTGACCGCAAAGAACTTTTACGAATTGCAAAATTAGTTTTTGAAGGCGAAGCGGATCCAGAAATTAAAAAAGAGGAGTTAAATAGAATTAGTGAAGAGAACGAGTTTGTCATTCGTAAGGGTGGCAAGATTGTTTCCAAAGCAAACATAAATGCCCTTTCCAAAAACTATTTTCAAATAGGTGGAGTTGCTACTTTGGAAGAGCATCGTAGGCAAGGTTTGGCAAAGCAAGTGGTGAGCGTTCTTTGCAGGCATTTTCTTGCGCAAGGAAAGGAAGGGCTTTTGTTTACAAACAATGACAACACTGCCTCAAAAAGGGTTTATCAACAGATTGGGTTCAAGCCTTTTGACCAGTATATGATGGCTATGTACGGTTGACTTTGTGGCATGTGCTGACATACAATTTACTTACATTTGGGAATGTCCCACGACCCCTCCAGAGATGGAGGGGAACTTTTTTGTAAATATAATTTTTCAAACCCTTTTTTGATATCTATAAAGTCCAAAGGATCTAATTCGCCAAGTTTTGAATACAAACGGCGATAATCAATGGCACGCGCCTGATGCAAACAGCCTGTTCCACTCTTACCACCTTGCTTGAAATTCACATACCAATTGCCAGTTCGGTGCTGAGTGGTGGTGGGTATTACAAAGTAAAAGCTATGGGAAAGTTTACGAAAAATTATAACTGGTCTAGAGAACAATTTACTTTTCCCATTGATTTCCGAACCAACGTTCTCACCAATGCTTGCCCACCAAATTTCACCCTCATTAACATAAGGGGCCTTACATATTTTGGAGTGAAGTCTTTCTTTCAAGCCAATCCATCCTAAGAATTTTTTTAAGTACATAAATGGATTATAAGAAAATATTCGCAAGAAATCCTGAATTTTTCCTGAAATTTTGCAAAACCCGCTCAACGCGGTATAAACAGTGCATGGAAACAACAAAACTAATTTGGAAGAACGGCGAACTGATCCCCTGGGAGCAGGCTCAAACGCACGTGCTCACGCACTCGCTGCATTACGGCGGGGCAGTTTTTGAAGGGATTCGCTGCTACCAGACCAATAGCGAAGCGTTTGGTCCCCGCCCAGCAATTTTCCGCCTGCGTGACCACATGGAGCGTTTCCTTTACTCAATGCGCGCGCTCAAAATGGAATGCAAATGGGATCTGGACGAGCTTTGCGAAGCGGTCGTAAAAACGGTCCGCGAGAACGGCCTCACGCAGGGATACATTCGTCCACTTGCGTATTCTGGCTACGGCAAAATGGGCTTAAATCCCACCGGCGCACCTGTTGAAATCATAATTGCGTGCTGGCCTTGGGACAAATACCTTGCCGCCGACGCGCTCAAAATGCGCACAAGTTCTTTCATGCGCATCCACCCCAAAACCACAGACATCGCGGCAAAACTTTCCGGACATTACGTGAACAGCATCATGGCCTCGCAGGAGTTTCATGGCGAATGTGATGAAGTGCTTTTCCTGGACTACAACGGCGCAGTTGCGGAAGGCCCCGGCGAAAACATTTTCATGGTGAAGGACGGCGTCCTGCTCACCCCCGGCGACGACACAATCCTCAAAGGATTTACACGCGGCACGGTCATGACTTTGGCCCGCGACCTCGGCTACGACGTTTACGAAACCACAATTATGCCAGAGGATTTGCTCGCAGCAGACGAAGTATTTTTAACAGGTACGGCAGCGGAAATCTCACCAGTTGCAGAACTGGACAAACACGCGATTGGCGCATCCAGCGGTACAGCCGGACCAATCACTCAAGCTATCAAGGACGGCTACATGGACATTGTCACCGGTCGCTCAGAAAAGTATGACCGCTACTTAACTTTTGTCTAGGAGCCTAAACAGGCCCCAAGGCAAGTCGCAATACGGCAAATAGTTTGACAGGAGGTGAGGGGTTTTTTAAGATGCTCGAGATCTACAAAATCATTCACTAAAAAAGTAAAATTATGAATATCCTTCAATCAATCTCCCGTCCTTTACTTGGTCTAGTTGCGGCATCAACAATTTCAGCTTGCGAACCAACTGACAGCGACACGCTAGATAGTCTTCGTTGGGCAGTTCAGGATGCAGTCGCTCATGATGGCGAACTTCCTTATGGCGAAAACGTTTGGGAGGCAGAGCCTACGGGGATTATTTGTGGTAATGAAGGTGCTGATTGCGAAACGACGATTCAAGTGAATGGCGACACAGAAAATGGACCTGCAATTTTGGACCCAAATATGCATGGGATTAACGGACTTATTTTGCCAGGTGCTCCTGCAGCCGGTGCTACAGCTGAGCAATTTGAAGAATATCTGTGGGATATCAATTCATATGCGCCAATTGACTTCAAGCACGGTGGTAACTACACAACTGCAGGTTTTGAAAACCTTGCAATGACTTTCCCAAACAAAGAGCAAGTTTTTATGGTTCTTTGTGAAGCAGGTTGTACTGTTATGTCTGCATACACACCACAGCCAGATGAAAGTTATCCTGGTGCAACATTCGGCGAGGATGGTGGGGATTACGATTTGGAGTATTAGAACAGCCAGCCAATTTATTTGGGTGTAAGTTTGCTACATTTTTTTTACGTGGGTATAGTGAACACGCATAAACAACTAACCCTCCATCCTATGCGGAAAGACCTTATAATTGTCGCAGTGATATCTTCACTAGTGGCTTCTGCTTTTACAGCTACAGTTTTTGCTTCTGGACTTGTTGACCAATTCCCAGATGTTGATGACAATGCTTACTACGCCGACTACATCACAGACATGAGAAATCTAGGTGTGGTTTCAGGTTACGACAACGGCAATTTCGGCCCAGAAGATTACGTAACTCGCGGACAAGTTGCAACAATGCTTGGACGTTATGACGAAGGTATATTAGATATGTCAGGAATGTACTCAAGTGGTATAGGTGACTTAGTCCAACTTGTTTGTTTAGGAGGTATTGAGTTTGATATAGAAAGTACAGGTATCCAAAACATATACGACAGCGTATGTGAAATTGGATATTAGTCGATTCAGTCGATCAATTACTCAATCGCTTGACAAATTCGTCCACTGACAGCTACGCTATAACCCGTAAACGGTTATAAATTTTATGAAACACCAACTTACATCTAGCAGCTTTTATTTCTTCGCATAACGCGAGGCTGCTTCTTTATATAAGTTAAAACTGCCTCGCCAAAGAAAGCGAGGATTTTTTATTTCAACATGCCGGTGCGCCGGCACAAAATCATTAGAGCACTAAACTATATGAAACTAGTCGTCAAAAAAACAGATTCATTGAGCGGAATCATCAAGATTCCAGGTTCAAAATCGCACAGCATACGTGCGCTGCTTTTTGCGACTTTAGCTGAAATGCAAACCGGTGAACGCAGCACATTTACAGGACTACTCGAATCAGATGACACTGCCGCTGCGCGATCTGCATGCGCTGCGCTGATAGCCAGCGAACGCAAAATCAACACTGGAAATTCCGGCATCACAACGCGCTTCATCATGCCAATGCTTGGTCTCCGCAAGAACGCGGAGCAGCCAATAATTTTGGAAGTGGACGCACAAATGCGCGCCAGGCCAATGGAATCGCTGATAGATGCACTGCGCACGCTTGGCATGCAAATTGAATCGGTGAACGGTGATGGCAGCCTGCCTGTTCGCGTAAGCGGCAAACTTCGTGGTGGGAAAGTTGAGGTCAGTGGCCAAACCTCCCAATATGTTTCTGCTTTGCTAATGTCCTTGCCAGCAGCCGATGGCGACTCCATAGTTACAGTTCGTAATTTGAAAGAACGGCCATACACGGAAATCATGCTCAGTTGCTTAGATTTTTACGGGATTCGCTATGAGCATAAGCGCAATCGTGACGAAGACGGGAACGAGGTAGAACATTTCCACATTCCTGGTGGTCAGACTTATGTTGCAAAGGATCGCAACATTCCTGGAGATTTTTCTTCAGCATCATATCCTTTGGCAGCAGCAGCAATTTTGCCTGGGGAACTTCGTTTGCTTCATTTAGATCCAAATGATATTCAAGGAGACAAAGCAGTTATTGAAGTCTTGCAGAAAATGGGGGCTGATATTTCTTGGCAAAAAAGTGCTGAAGGAAATGAGCTTTTGATTCGTGGTGCTAGGCCTTTGAAGGGGATTGAAATTGACTGCAATCTTTTCCCAGACATGCTTCCAACGCTTGCATTTATTGCAACTCAAGCCGAAGGGGAAACTCGACTTTTGAACGTGGCTCACGCACGTATTAAGGAGACAGATCGCTTGCATTCCATGAGGGTAGGTCTGCAGAAAATGGGTGCAGATGTTGAAGAGCTGGGAGATGGCTTGGTGATTCGGAAAAGCAATCTTCACGGGGCGCGTGTGCATGGATATGAAGATCACAGAACAACAATGGCGCTTGCCTTGGCAGCTATGATGGCAGATGGTGAAACCGTAATTGATACAGCTGAAGGGATTTCAAAAACCTTTCCAGATTTTGTGCAGCTGATGAAGAATCTTGGTGCAGATATGCAGACTCAACAGGATCATATGGTTGTAATCGGCTTTAAGCATTCGGGTAAGACTACTCTTGGCGAAGGGCTTGCAGAAGTTTTTGACAGAGATTTTATTGATTTAGATGACAAAATTGAGAAGCTTCATGGTGGCAGCCAAAAATGCCGTGAAATAATGCGCGAGCATGGTGCGGAATATTTCCGCAAATTAGAGACGAAAGCTCTCAAGCTTGCACTTCAAGCGAAGCCATCTGTGATTTCACTCGGAGGGGGCGCTCCAATGCGTCCTGAAAACCAAGCTATGCTACGCGGCGAACTTTGCGTGCACCTGCGTGCTGAAATGGACGAATTAATAGCTCGTATTGAGATCAATGGCTGGCCAGCATTCGCCGATGAGGAAAATCCGCAGGAATTCCTGCGCAAGATTTGGCTCGAACGGGCACCGGTTTACGAAAAACTTGCAACAGTGACGGTGCAAAGTCAGCAGCAAAAACATGACACACTTGAGCAGGCTAAAATAGCACTTGCTCAGCACATGCCAGTGAACTTTGTTATCGGCACTCCGCTTGATCACACCTTCACTCCGCGGCTTCACAATTCCGTTTACCAGAAACTGGGGGTCAACTTTTCAATGGCCAAACACTCTTGCCTTGGCGTTGAAGATTTTTTGAAGAAAATTCATCTAGCTCAAGTGCCTTTAACCGTGGTGACAATGCCACATAAGCAGGCAATCATGAAGCATCTGGACGAAGTTTCGCAGGAGGCGCAGGAAATCGGCGCAGTGAACACCGTGATAAATCACACTCACGCGGGCGGCCACCTAACAGGTTACAACACGGACATTGATGGTATCGCATATGCGCTTCGTAACGAAAAAATCGCAGACCAAAAAGTGCTTCTGCTCGGCGCAGGCGGCGCTGCAAAAGCAGCAGCATATTTCATCAATCGCGAAGGCGGAAATTTGTACTGCCTCAATCGCAATCGCCAAAAAGCGGAAACGCTCACGGCGCAGTTCGGCGGCCAGGCACTTGATCGCGCGGAAATCGTGCAGCACGAATTCACGGTAATTATTAATGCGACGCCGCTAGGAATGGGCGAGCATATTGGCATTTCACCCCTGAAAGAAGACGAGATCCGTGGCACGGAAACCGTCTTCGACATGATTTATAACCCCGCGGAGACTCAGCTGCTTAAAATCGCGAGAGAAGCAGCTTGCAAAACTGTGCCAGGTTTAGATATGTTTGTAGCCCAAGGACTTAAACAAATTGAGCTGCTCACTGGCAAAACTCTTGATCCAAAATTATTCATTAAAAAACTCTCCTAAATGCGAAATATAAAAACAGTAAAAAAACTCCCGACTAACGAGGAAATCATCGCGGCTCACCCGCTTGATGAAAAATGCTACGCAAACATAGATCAGGACAAAAAAGAGGTCCGGGATATTTTGTCAGGCGATGACAACAGGTTGCTGATAGTCATTGGCCCTTGCAGCGCTTGGCCTTTTGACGCCATGCTTGAGTACGCGGAAAAATTCAAAGCCCTCAGTGAAAAAGTCAGCGATTCGCTCAAACTTGTTCTCCGCGTGTACGTGCAAAAACCTCGCACAACCAAGGGTTGGACGGGGCCTGTCAGCCAGCCGGATCCTTTTTCGGCGCCGGATATTGCGGCAGGTGCAATGTACGCTCGCAGCCTCATGGTCAAGCTCATCGAGCTGGGTCTTCCGATTGCGGACGAGGCACTTTTCACCCACAACGCAAAGGGCTTCATTGAGCTTCTTTCTTGGGTCGCGATTGGCGCGCGCAGCACGGAGGATCAAGAGCACAGAATTTTTGCGTCCGGCATTGATTGCCCGGTCGGCATGAAAAATCCAACCAGCGGAAGCATTCAAGTTGGCGTGAACAGCGTTATTGCGGCGCAAACTCCGCGCACGGCAGCTTTCGACGGCTACCAGATTGAAACTAAGGGAAATCCTTTCGCACATCTCGTTCTTCGCGGTGGTGTGAAGGGGCAAAATTTCCATCTTTACGATTTACTTCGCTCACGTGACAAACTGCTTGAAAATGGAGTTGCAAATCCTGCGATCATGATTGACGCGAGTCACGACAACTGCCGAGTGAATGGTCACAAGGATTACGAATTGCAGATTGATGTGGTCCGCGAGGTGCTCAATAATCTCGAGGTTCGGCCAGAGCTGCAAGATTTTGTGAAGGGATTCATGTTGGAAAGTTTCCTCAAAGACGGCAATCAAAACATAGACAAACTCACTCCAGAAACTGTGGATATGGAAGGGCTTTCCGTAACAGATCCTTGCCTCGGCTGGGATAAAACGGAGACGCTCATTCTAGACATCGCGGAAAAATTCCGCACCATTCGCAAGTAAATCGCGTTTAACGCGTAGCCGCGAATCGCGGCAAACCAAAAACGAAATGATCAAAAATCTACCATACGAAATCATCATAGAAAGCGGCCTGCTGGCCGCTGTGCCTGAGCATCTAAAGTTGCTCGCGGGCGACGCAGCGAACACCGCTGCGCGCATCAGCCGCTACGTAATTATCACGGACGACACAACGCGTAAACTCTTTGGTGAGCAACTCAGCGCCAGCATGAAATCAGCCGGTTTACAGGTTGATTTGCTCGCATTTCCGCACGGTGAAAAATCCAAATCACGCGAGGCAAAAGCCGTACTTGAAGACCAAATGCTAGAGCTACAATGCAAGCGTGACACCATGATCATTGCCCTCGGCGGCGGCGTTGTTGGCGACCTCTCCGGCTTCGTGGCTGCAACTTTTATGCGCGGCATTCCATACATTCAAATCCCCACAACCCTGCTCGCAATGGTGGACAGTAGCGTGGGCGGCAAAACCGCTATCGACACCCCACGCGGCAAGAACCTCATTGGCGCATTTTGGCCACCCGCAAAGGTGCTAATCGACCCAAGCCTACTGAAAACTTTGCCGCAAGAACATCTGATTGGGGGGCTCGTTGAAGCCATCAAAATGTTTATGACTAGTGATGCTGCGAGCCTGGAGTTCGCACAAAAAAACATGCAAAAAATCCTCGCGAAAGATCCGCAAATTCTAGCGGAACTTATCCAGCATGCCGTCCAAATTAAGGCGGACGTTGTCGCAGATGACGAACGCGAAAAAGGCAAACGTGCCATTCTAAATTTTGGCCACACGGTGGGTCACGCCGCTGAACTCCTTTCGGATTTCAAGACGGATCACGGACACGCAGTTGCTCTCGGCATTGCAGTTGAAACAAAAATCGCAAGCCTTGTAGGCCATCTTCCGGATGGCGATTTTCAGGCGGTCATTGCGATTCTAAAGGGTCTCAATTTCGACCTCACGGAGCTAAATTCCTTAGCCCCAGAGGCGATGATAGACGCAATGGAACTCGACAAAAAAAGTCGTGGTCATCTCATAAAATATGTTGTTTTAACAGGACTGGGGCAGGTTCTTGAAGAGGACGGCCAGTTCGCACATTCACTCGACACTTCTATTTTTAAACAAGCAATTCATGGCTGGTAATACTTTTGGAAAAATCTTCCGCATCACAACTTTTGGCGAATCACATGGGCCTGCGCTTGGCGTCGTGATTGATGGTTGCCCAGCCGGTTTGGAAGTCACGCAGGAAGAAATTCAGGCAGAGCTCGACCGGCGAAAACCCGGGCAAGACGAACTTACAACTCAGCGCAAAGAATCGGACGTAGCGGAAATCCTTTCAGGTATTTTTGAAGGAAAAACTCTCGGCACGCCAATAGCAATTTTGATCCGCAACCATGACGCGCAATCAAAAGATTACGAAGCACTGCGTGACGTTCACAGACCTGGCCATGCAGACGCAACTTACGATGCAAAATATGGTTTCCGCGACCACCGCGGAGGAGGTCGTGCATCCGCGCGTGAAACGGCAGCCCGCGTAGCAGCTGGTGCAATTGCAAAAAAACTTATCGCACTCAGCGGCGTGAAAATTGAAGCAAAAAGTCTTCGCGGCGACGACGAAATCCACGCAGCAAAAGAAGACGAAGATTCAATCGGTGGCATTTTGGAAATCCGTGCATCCGGCGTCCCAACAGGTTTGGGTGAACCGGTTTTTGATAAACTTACGGCCCAACTCGCGCACGCATTCATGAGCATTCCCGCAACAAAAGGCGTGGAGTTTGGTGAAGGTTTTGCGGCCGCAGAAAAGCGTGGTAGCCAAATGGATCACACCGGCGGAATCGCAGGTGGAATCTCAAGTGGCGAAGAAATCACAGCTCGCCTAGCATTCAAGCCAACATCCAGTACGGTGAAAGCGGGCGTCCAAGGACGCCACGATCCATGCGTTTGCCAACGTGCAGTCCCAGTTTGCGAGGCCATGATGGCAGTCGTGCTCGCGGACAATCTTTTACTCAATAAAAATTCAAAAGTATGAACGCAGAAAATAATGTAAGGGAGGTCAAAATAGGAGTTTATGGTGAGGAAGCTTCCTTTTCACATGCGGCTGCTTTGAAATATGCAGCTGATGAGGATTTGAGTGTTGAGCTTCAACATCTTGTAGAAATGGCATCTTTGTTTGAAGCCTTAATGCAAGGAACTATTGACCTGGCACTCCTGCCGGTCATAAACCAAAATGGTGGAGTTGTTATGCCAGCTTTTAAGGCAATGGGTGAGTATGAATTTATCCCAACTCATGGTGTCAAAATGGCAGTTATACAGTGTTTAATTGTTGCACCTGGGCTTGCTCGTGAAGAAATTACTCAAATCACAAGTCATCCTCAGGCATTCAAACAATGTAAAGATTATCTGACGCGTGAATTTCCAAATGCAAAGCTTGTAGAGTGGAATGATACTGCTTCGGCAGCACGTGATCTTGCGAATGGCAAAATCCCAAAAACTTCCGCAGTGCTTGCTTCCGCACAAGCAGCAAAAATGTACAATTTAGAGTTGATGGAAGAAAGTGTTGAAGATAACCAAGAAAATTTCACAACTTTCATTGTCCTCAAATCTAAAAATTCTCAATAAAAAACTCCTAACCTTAACCCCACGCAAAATGAACTCAAAAATCACAAATTTCAGGAAGGAAGTCGACGAAATCGATAAGCAAATAATCGACCTACTTGCTCGTCGTTTCCATCTCACTGGCGAAATAGGCAAGCTCAAAACGGAAGCTGGCGCAGAAATTCAAGACCCAGAGCGTGAATCCGAGCTCGAGGTAATGTACTCCGAACTTGCACTTCAAAAAGGCCTAGATCAGGAGGCAATCAAACGCATTTTCCACAAAATCTTTGAGGAATCACGGGCGGATCAGACTGCGGACGAGGCTTAGCTGGCAAGTCCCAGCAAGCTAAGCTTTCATTTTCTCCTGAAAATCTATATATTCAACCTACTATGAATGACCTTTTTCATCAGCTTCAGCTTTTTCTTAGCGAGGTAAAAAAGTCAGGTGGCCAGCCGCTGATTGTGGTTTGCGGCCCAACTGCTTCCGGGAAAACTGCAATTTCGCTCAAGATTGCGGAGGAGTTTGGTGGTGAAATAATTTCCGCAGACTCAGCGCAGGTTTATCGCAAAATGAACATTGGGACGGACAAAGTTTCAGTCGCGGAGCGTAAACGCGTGAAGCATTATCTCATTGATGTTCGCGACCCAGATCAACCCTTCACAATGGCAGATTTCCAGCGCGAATCAACTCGTGCAATTAATCAAATTTCAAGTCATAACAAACTGCCAATTATTTGTGGCGGAACCGGACTTTACATCAATGCGGTTGTGGAAAATTACGACCTTCCAAAGGCGCCGCCAAATCAAAAAATTCGTGACGAACTGCAAGCGGAATACGAGAAAAAAGGCAAGGATCATTTGCATAAAATGCTGCTGGATTTAGACCCAGAAACTGCGGCAAAAATTCATCCAAATAACGTGCGATACGTTGCGCGCGCACTGGAAATTGTGATGCAAACAAAAGAACCAATTCAGTCTCGCAAAACCGGCTCCCCATACCACGTTTTCAAGGTTGGAATCCGCTGGCCACGAGAGGTTCTTTATGGCCGGATTGAAAAGCGTGTGGATGAGCAAATTGAGGAAGGTTTGTTGAATGAAATCAAGACACTCCTGGCGGAGGGCTACAGCGAAAATTTAAACTCACTTTCCGCACTCGGATACAAGGAATATTTCCCATATCTTCGCGGCGAAAAACCGCTAGAAGAATGTAAGGCGGACCTCAAACAAAATACACGGAATTTTGCCAAGCGGCAGTTCACGTGGTTCCGCAAAGAGGAGGATATTTATTGGATAGAGCCGGACGAATTTTGGGCAATGACCGGCCTCACGCCGGACGTAGTTAGCCAACCAAAACAGGCTTCGCACAGTGACTCCAAATTTGAAAATAACTAAAAAATCATGCACGTAAAATTCAAAAATCTTATAGAAATGGTGGCCAAGCTTCGCAGCGAAGACGGTTGCCCGTGGGATCGCAAGCAGACCATTGCTTCCATGAAAAAACACATGCTTGAGGAGGCCGAGGAACTTGCTGAGGCAATCGATAACGACGACACGCAGCACATTGAAGAGGAGCTCGGTGACCTTCTTTTGAACCTGTTAATGATTGCGCAAATCGCGCAAGAGGAAAAGAAATTCGACATCGGCAGCGCAATGGAAAAAATCGCAGGAAAACTAATTTCACGTCACACTTGGGTCTTTGGAACAGACGAAGCGGCCACGCCGGAGGAAGCTGTGGAACTTTGGTACAAAAACAAAGCCAAGGAAAAAGAAAGTAAGGGCGAAAAAGGTAGCAAGCAAAGCGGACAAGCATAAATTAAAATCCCCATGAGTATTCTAGGTAAAAAATGGTTGGAGCCCCGCGAAAGGGGGGCGGATGAGTCACTTTGGTCCGCGCTGCTAGCGTCGCGCGCAGTCCAAGATCCGGGGCAATTTTTTGGCGCTGCGCAAATTGAAGATTTGCACGATCCCTTCCTGTTACCAGACATGGAAAAATCCGTGGCGCGCATCCAAACCGCAATCAAAAATCGCGAGCGGATTGTGATTTACGGCGACTACGATGTGGACGGAATTAGCGGCTCAGCGCTGCTCATCCACACGCTCCGATTTCTTGGCGGGGAAGTTTCGTATCGCATACCGCACCGAATGAACGATGGCTACGGACTTCATGCATCGCACGTGCAGGAACTCGCAACGCAGGACGTGAAAATTCTCGTCACTGTGGACCTCGGGATTTCATGTGCAGCTGAAGTTAAGCTCGCGCAAGACAGCGGAATAGACGTGATTTTAACAGATCACCACGCAATTCCGGACACTCTCCCCAAACCATTCGCAGTGCTGCATCCCAAGCTCGCACCAGACTATCCGTTCAAAGAACTTTCCGGCAGCGGCGTGGCTTTCAAACTCGCATCGGCGCTCATGCACGCATCCGGAAACCCAGACTTAATTATAACTCTCACCGACCTCGCCAGCCTCGGCACGGTCGCAGATTGTGTCCCGCTCGTTGGCGAAAATCGCATGATTGTGAAGCTCGGTCTCAAGCAAATGCGCAATACAAAATGGGAAGGCCTGCGCGCACTTCTTCGCACTGCCGGCGTCTGGGGCGAGCAAAACTTTTCCGAATTTACGATTGGCTTTCAACTTGGGCCGCGCATCAACGCATCCGGCCGGATGGACAATCCATATTGGGCGCTGCAGGCGCTCATTTCCAAAGGCAAGGAAGCTGAAGAAAAAAGTCAGAAGCTTGAAATGCTTAACCTGCAAAGGCAAGAGCTTACTCGCACAATCCAAGAAGAAGCAGAAGCCTCACTCGACCATTCCATGCCGATTCTCCTCGCGTCAGGCCGTGGTTGGTCCAGCGGAATTGTTGGCTTAATTGCCGGCAGGCTTCAGGAAAAATACGGCAAACCAACTTTCATCCTAGAAGAACGTGACGATATTTTTGTGGGCAGCGCACGCAGCTTGCCAGGCTTTCATGCAGTTGAAGCAATCAAACAGGCGGCAGATTTACTCGAGTCATTCGGTGGCCATGCGCAAGCAGCCGGCTTCCATTTGAAAAAGGAAAACTACCCAGCCTTTGCCAAAACGCTACTCGCATACGCTCAGGATTTTTTCGCAGACACACCAGTTCTCCCTCAACTTCAAGTAGACGCACAGCTCCGTGCTGGCGAAATCAGCCTGGAGAATTGCGAAAAGATCGCATCATTCGCGCCGTTTGGAATTGGCAATGCAACTCCGCATTTCCTCCTGAAAAATGTAAAAATTCTGGACTCCAAGCCAGTCGGTCGCACAGCGGCGCACCTCAAATTCCGCACAGACTTTGCCGGCGACCCAATCGACGGAATCGCTTTCAACTTTGCAGAGCATGAAGACGCGCTTCGCAGCGCCCGTGACTTAATCGTCACGCTTGAGGCAAACACATGGAACAACATCAGCAAGCCGCAGATCAAGTTGGTGGATTTCGCGTAAAACACGGCGCAAGGCAAATAGGTGCTCAAAGCCCTTGCTTTTGGCTTGCACAAGCGCTAAACTAGCAGACTTTGCATACCGCAAAGCATTCGCAAGGCCCAGCAGGGCCATTGACGGAAACATGGAAATAAGGTATAATTCATAGATTAAATTGAACCTAATGAGCAACGTTACACAAGAACAAGTCGTCCAAATGCTGCAGAATGCCAAAAACATTCTGATAATGCCCTCAACACCGATTGATGGCGACAGTGTTGGTAGTGCTCTCGCGCTAGCGTCCGTTCTTCAGCAAATGGGAAAGAAGGTGACAGTGCTTTCTGCGGCTTATGTCCCAGAGCCGCTGCAGTTCCTTCCTCTGCTTGAGCAAATTGAAGTGGGGACAAAATTCTCCAACGATTTTGTGATTTCCCTCAGCACACAGGCTGCGGAAGTCGACCATTTGAAATACGAAGTTGAACAAGATCGCATCAACATCATTGTGACGCCAAAGGATGGGAAGTTCGCCGGCCATGATATTAGTTTCCAGGAGGGCGATGCAAATTTCGACCTGATTGTGACTGTGGACACTGGCGACCTGGTTCAGCTAGGGAAGGCATACGAAGAGAATAAAGCGCTTTTCCAGTCTCTGCCGGTTTTGAATATTGATCATCACGCATCGAATGGGATGTTTGGGACGCACAATTTTGTGAATGCTGAGGTGGCGGCGGCAACGCAAATTCTGGTGCCAATTCTTCAGGAACTTGAGCGTCAGCATGGCAGCGAACTCATCGACGAGGACGTTGCAACGCTCCTGCTCGTGGGGATTATCACGGATACCGGTAGCTTCCAACACAGCAACACTTCGCCAGAGGCATTTGAGGTTGCAGCGGAACTTTTGGACCGTGGAGCCCGTCAGCAAGAAATCATCAAACACGTGTTTAAAACTAAGAGTCTCGCAACGCTGAAGCTTTGGGGTCGCGTGCTTTCACAGATTAAATACAAGCCGGAGCTCAAGCTGGTTTATTCAACAATCAGCCTGCAGGATCTTGAGGAAACAGGGACAACGCCGGACGATTCAGGCGGTATTATTGACGAGCTTATGACTCACGCACCTGACGCCGAAGTCGTGATGCTTTTGAAAGAAAAAGAACCGGGATTTGTTTCCGGTAGTTTGCGTGCGCCAGGCAAGCTGGCAGACGTGAGCGAAATTGCACAAAAACTCGGTGGCGGCGGACACAAAAAAGCAGCTGGTTTCCGAATCAGCGGCAAATCAATTGATGATGCTTTAGCCGGCGCAGTCGACGTAATTTCCGCATACATGGCCGGAGTTCTCGGACTCGTGGCACCTGCCGCACCAGCGCCGCAGCCGCAAGTTGCACCGCAAGCCACAGCACCTGCCGCGCAAGAATCCGATAAACTTTTCCCAGGGCTTGTAACAAAGCCTCAAACATCAATTCCAGTCCCATCACCAGGTGGTGAGGATCTTCTGCTCAAGGATTTCCAAGCACGTCAAGGTGACCCACAAGAAGAAGCTATTAAAGAAAAATCCGCCCACTTTTTCCAAGATTCAGACGGTCAGGAAAAAACGGAACCGCAAAACGCGCCTACAGAACCAACAGTAGGCGACGTACTATCCCAACTCAGCCAAAACTGAGTCGTCAAAATCAACATTTGAAAAGACTTGGCTCACGTCTTCGTCCTCTTCGATTGCCTCAACCAGAATCACGATTTTTTTAGCAAGCGCCGCATCAGTCACTTTAACCTCATCCTTGCCCTTCCAAATCAACTCATCCTTTTTAACCTTAAAACCAGCCTCTTCAGCTGCCTTCCTAACCATTGCCAGCTTGTCTGCCGCCGCGTAAAGCTCAAACTCGCTACCTTCACCAGGCTGCAAATCATCCGCACCGCAGTCAATCAGCAGGAGCTCCGCTTCGTCCGGATCCGTGCCTGCCGTATCCACAACCAGCAGCGCCTTTTTTTCGAATTTCCAAGCCACACTTCCGCTTGAACCCATATTTCCACCCCTCCTGTTTACAATTGTTTTCACATTCGTTAGGGTGCGAAGTTTATTGTCCGTAATCACGTCGATCATAAAAGCAGTCCCACCAGGACCCATTGCTTCGTAAGTAATTTCCTCATAATTTGCCGCGTTCTTGTCACTACCACTTCCTTTTTTCACCGCACGATCAATATTCGCATTTGGCACGTTCGCCGCCTTAGCCCGATCAATTGCACTACGCAAATTAGGGTTCATTTCAGGGTCACCGCCGCCTTGAGCCGCAATTGCAATCATCTTTGCATGCATAGTAAAAACCTTTCCGCGCTTTGCATCAGCTGCACCTTTCTTGTGTTTGATGGAACTCCATTTGCTGTGTCCAGACATAAAAACTATGGGTCAAAAACTATTTGGATCCCCTACGTTTTCTCATAAATTCAAGGATTTCGCAACCGTGCTAGCAACATCTGGGTCAAAAGGACTCGGTATAAATTTTTCTGCAGTAGGTTTTGGCACTAGCGAAGCAAGCGCCTGCGCAGCCTGCACAAAATGCTTACTTTCGAATTGTTCGATGCCAGCATCCAGCGCCCCGCGGAAAATTCCAGGGAAAACCAGCACATTGTTTAGTTGGTTCGGGCAGTCACTTCGGCCAGTTGCAACTACCGTCGCTCCAGCCTCCCGCGCATCCGCCTCCGTGATTTCAGGGTCCGGATTCGCCATTGCAAAAACAATTGCATCGTCCGCCATGCTCGCCACCATTTCCTTGCTCACAAGTCCACCTCGAGACACGCCAATAAATACGTCTGCCCCTTTCATGATGTCCGTGAGCTCGCCGCACACGCCAGCAGGGTTTGTGCGCAAAAGCAGATCCTGTTTTGAGTCATTCAGGCCGCCGCGCTCGCCACAAAGTGCACCTTGCGAATCAAGAACAACAATGTTTTTGAAACCATAAGTTAGTAGTAGCTGAGTGATTGCTTGTCCCGCCGCTCCTGCGCCGTTCACAACAATTCGTACGTCTTTACCTTTGCCAACAATTTCCAGCGCATTAATCAGTCCAGCCAAAGTTATCACCGCGGTTCCGTGTTGGTCGTCGTGGAAAACTGGAATGTTGAGCCGCTCATTCAGCCGCTTTTCAATTTCAAAGCAGCGAGGCGCCGCAATGTCCTCCAAATTAATTCCACCAAAGCCTTCGGCAATGTTGCAAACCGTATTCACAATTTCGTCCGTATCTTGCGTGCTCAAAATGATTGGGAAGGCATCCACGCCCGCGAATTTTTTGAAAAGCAGGCATTTCCCTTCCATAACAGGGTAGGAAGCAGCAGGGCCAATGTTTCCAAGGCCAAGAACCGCGCTCCCATCACTGATTACAGCCACCATATTTGCTTTTGGTGTTAGCTCCCGCATGCGCGCAGGATCATCTGCAATCGCTTGTGAAACAGCAGCCACGCCCGGCGTATAAGCCCGGCTCAAATCTTCTTTGCCACTAATCTCAATTTTGGAGGCAAGTTCAATTTTCCCAGCATGTTTTTTGTGAAGCTCTAGAGCTTCTTTTGCAATGTTGTCCATGAGTTTTTATTCAGGCATTTCGTCTGGTCCGTAAGTTGGTGCCGGAGCATAAGGAACTTCTTCCTCCTCGTCGCTATCCACCATTTCTGTGTCTTCCGTGTCGTCATCGCCAAGGATGCCATTGAGTAGAGAATTGTCATCCTCAACAGAAGCAGGTTCGCAAGAAGTAAGGCAGCTTGCCATGGCTGAAAGAATCAGCACAGTAGCGAAACTTGATATAAACTTTTTCATAATGTTTTGGTTAAAATGCAGTAGTTTCACCGTTCTCAATGTCTAAAATGACATCAAAGGAACGTTCATATTTTACAGTTAGATTCGCGCTAGGTGAATAGTAATAATCCACCGGCCCAGTTCCAACGCCAATTGCGTCAGTTTCAATCAGGCTCCAGTCGTCCAAAAGCTCCATCACGCTATTTCCGCTTCCGTCCACTTGCATGGCACTTCGAAGCGCTTCCACAATGTCATCAACACTCATTTCCACTTCACCATCAGGCGCATAAGCAACCGTGCTGACAATTGTATCCAGGTAGTTTTCAAGATAATCGCTGTAAGCTCCATTCCCACGAAGCGCAAGGAAATGCACCAAACTTCCATTGTCCATCATGACGTACCATTCGCGGAAGTAAGTGTCAGAATCGCGATAAATTATCAAGGTGTCATATCCGTTGAGGCTAGTCTGCGCATTTTCATAAATTGTTGCTGCGCGCAGATCATTGAAAATTTCAGTAGCGCTGCGCCCTTCAGAATTTGCATAGCGAGTCATGAGCAGCGTGCCGCCATTGTCATATGGAGTGAGCATGCTTAACTGGCCGCCATCTTCATCAAGCAACCACACAGCTCCAACGCCATCCTGTTTGTAGCTCCAGCCAAAAGGCAATTTCAAGGAAACATCCACAGTAGTGAAATCTTTTTCCAGCCAATTCACAAGTTCGTCAAAAGCCTCGCCGCTTTCTTGCACGCTCTGCATGCGGTAAACCATTTCAGAAATATTTGCCCTCGTCACTTCTTCCGCCGGATGCCAAAGGCCGTCAATTTGCGGTGGCTCAACATTCCAAGTTTTGGCGTAATCTGCATATCCCGCGAACCAATCATCAAGGTTTGCATCCTGAAATGGAGCCACACTCGGCGCCTCCGTTTCAATTCCAGCTGCAAGCAACAAAATCTTCATGGCCTCCGCCCGATTCACCGTTTGGTGCGGCAAAAAAGTTCCGTCATCGTAGCCTTGAATGATGCCACTTCCAACCGCAGTTCCAACGTAGCCTGCAAACCAATCTTCTTCTGTAACATCGCTAAAAAGAAGACCCGCAATACTTTCAGTATCTTCCAAAACTCCCATCCCAAGCATAATTATTTTGACCGCCTCAGCGCGCGTCACGGCTTGATCCGGCAGAAAAGTTCCATCGTCATAACCTTGCAAAATCCCTTGATCCACCAGTGAACTAATGGCCGTATAATTTGGATGCAAACTGCTGAGGTCCGTAAAACTGGCCTGCGCAAGTCCGCTAAAAGCAAAAATCGCAATCATGCACGCAAGCACAAGACGCTTCGTGATTCGTTTAAGGAAAGTGTTTTTCATGTGGAGTGGAGTTAAATTTTCGTGGAAAAATTTTTAACCAACAATCACCTCACCAGGATGGTAGGTGTCTAGGTTTTCTTTACCAATAAGCTCAACAACGGCGTCAACAACGGTATCAAAAGGTACTTGTTTTTGCTGCCCTTTGGACATGTCACGGATGATAATTGTGCCCTCACGCACTTCAGTTGAACCCATGATCAAGGTATATGGTACATCGAATTTATCTGCCAGCCGAAGCTGCGCTTTCATACTTCCTTTCCCAAGTGCACCAACGGTTCTTACCCCGCGGTCACGCAGTTTATCAATCAGCTTTAGAGATTTCTTTTTTGCCATGTCCCCGAGCTGCGCTACAAGAATGTGAACGTTGTCCTTTGACGGCACGCTAATCCCAGCTTGCTTCATGTGTCCAATCAAACGGTCGATCCCAATAGCAACACCAACAGCTGGCGTTTCCTGTCCACCCATCAGTTGCACAAGGCCATCGTAGCGGCCACCGCCGCCCACAGCATTTTGCGATCCATCACTCTTATCCCAGAACTCAAACACGGTTTGCGTGTAGTAATCCAGTCCACGCACAAGCATTTCATTTTCCACGTACTCAATTTCTAGTTCATCCAAAAACTCCTTAACTTTGTCATGGAATTCTTTATCTTCCACGCTACGGAATTGGTCAAATTTAGGTGCCAACTGCGCAAGAATTTGGCAGTCCTCTTGCTTACAATCCAAAAGCCGAAGCGGATTTTTGTGCATACGATTTTGGCAGTTCTCACAAAGCGAACGCTCTTTTCCAACATAATAATTCACAAGCGCTTCTCGGTACTTAGCCCGGCTCTTTGACGAACCGATGTTGTTCAACTGAAGCGTAAAGCGGTCATCCACGCCGAGGTCTTGGAAAATTTTCCAAGCAAGGAAAATACATTGCACATCCAGAGCTGGATCGCTCTCGCCAATAATTTCAAAACCAAATTGCCAGAACATTCTGTAACGACCTTTCTGAGGCCGGTCGTAACGGAAATGCGGTTCAATATAATAAAGTTCAACAGGTTGAGGAAGCTCCTTCATGCCGTGTTGAATATATGCACGAACCACGCCCGCTGTGCCCTCAGGTTTAAGCGTCATGCTGCGGCCACCTTTGTCTTCAAATGTGTACATTTCTTTTTCCACGATATCCGTGTCCTCACCAATACTTCGGTTAAAAACTTCCGTGAATTCCATCACCGGAGTCGTAATTCTGCGGAAAGCAGCCTGCCTTGCCCTATGCCTAACAACCTTCTTTATGAAGGTGTGAAATTCGTGGTCTTTGGGAAGAACATCGTGAATACCCGGCGGGGTTTGAAGCTTATGCTTTTTTACCGCCTTTCCATCGCTTGCTGTTTTGTCGGACATAGTTAGAAAATGGTCAAATTGTGTTGACCTTCACTATATCAGGTTTTCAGGTTACCGCAAGGTTAGTTTGCATCCAGTACGCCGCCGCCCCAATCATTGCCGCATTGTCAGTGCAATAACTCATTTTTGCGGGTACGCGGAATAGGGGTGGTCGTTTCCCCTGTGCTAGCCGCTCCTCAATCCGTCCACGCAAGTAGCGATTCGCACTGCAGCCGCCAGCAAGATGCACCTCAGCAGGCGCATATTTTTTTACAGCCTTGATGAGTTTGTTCACCAGCGCATCCACAACAGCCTCCTGAAAAGATGCAGCCACATCATTCACAAATTCCGCATTTCCAAGAATAGCCGAGTCGCTCGCAAGTTGCTCTTGAAGATAATAAAGGACAGCCGTTTTGAGGCCAGAAAAACTGAAATCGTAGCCGCTCATCGCGGCACGCGGAAAGTCAACGGCTTCCGGATTTCCGAGTTTAGCGCGCTCTTCAATCACAGGTCCGCCGGGATATCCAAGCCCGAGCAACCGAGCAACTTTATCAAAAGCCTCGCCAGCCGCATCATCCTTCGTCTCGCCAAGCAGTTCAAAATCTCCGTGCCCGCGCATCAGCCAAAGGTCACTGTGCCCGCCAGAAACGGTGAGCGTAAGAATTGGAAATTGCGGGAGCTTCGCGTCCGCTTCGCCAGCGTCATCAGCGCCGCCATCCGGCAAATCCAGCCAAGTCGAATACATGTGCCCGTGGACATGATGGGTCGGCAAGAGCGGTTTGTCCTTTGCCCAGCCCAAGGCTGCGGCCGCGGTCCGCCCCAAAATCACGCTGCCGGCCAAGCCGGGTTCACGAGTCGGTGCAATGGCGTCGATGTCATCCCAAGTCAGCCCACTTTCTTCAAAAGCTTGCCGCAACACTGGCATCATCATCTGTGCATGTTTGCGCGCTGCCACTTCTGGCACCACGCCGCCGGTTTGTGCGTGCTGTACTATCTGCGACGAAATCACATTGCAGTGCACCACCCTGCCATCTTCCACAATGGCAACTGAGGTCTCGTCACACGAACTTTCTATAGATAGGATTTTCATAGGGTTTGATTAGTATGCGATCTTAATAGATTTCGTCGTGTTTGCCTATGTCAATTGGGATAATGGTGTCATCTCTGATTATGACTTTCAAAGTCATCCTGTACGAAATGTTAATTGACACACTATAGATTTCAGATAGATTGCCCTTCAACTTGTGAAGCCTGAGAGATGGATGGCTAGGGTTTAAAGACAAAAGTTTCAAAACCTTTCCGTATTGATTTGTGAGTTCTGGATGTTTCTTTAAAAACTTCTTCTCGCGTCGATCATAACCTGATGTAAAAATCAATTTAGTCATTTAAGATTCTCTTTAAATGCTCATCCACAGATTCTTCTCGATAGTTACCACAAGCTAAATCATTTTCAGTTTTTGCAACTGCTTCCAAAAGTTCACATTCGCGCAATCGATTAAATTCCTTGATAGTTAAGATCACATATGTGTCTACGCCGCGTACCTTTACAACAGTTTCCAGGCCTTTTTTGGCAATAGGTTCTATTACGGAGATTCCTTTGGTTTTCAGATCGTTAGCCGTGATGAAATTATTCATAGTGTTGTTGATAGTACTAATAGTAGCATTATACATGATATTGTTATTTGTTTCAAAGCTTCACGAAAAAGAAATCACCAAATGCGTATCCAGCGCTTTAGCAATTCTCTCCAAAAAAGTAATACTTGGATTGTAATTTCCAGATTCCAAACGAGAAATTGCTGATTGTTTTGTCCCAACTTTTTTAGCAAGCTGTGATTGGGTGAGGCCTTTTTCAAGGCGTTTTTTAATAACAACTGCTGCTATGGCAAATTCAGGTTCAAGCGCGTCATATTCTTGACGTACTTCATCGTCTTTTAAAAGTTGCTTTTTAAGAGTTGAGTAGTTTTTCATGCAGCAAGTATAACATATATGTAATTCTTATTCAAGAGAGTTTAGCCTCCTTTTTGCAATATTAATTTCTTTAGGAGGAGCCTTTCGCGTCTTTTTTACAAAACCGTGGAGCAGAACAATACTGTTTTTGTGAAAAGTGTAGAAAATGCGAACCTCTTGTTTACCTCTAACTCTCAATTCAAAAAGATTGCTGGCAATTTTCTTGCTATGTGGCATGCCTAGTTTTTGTCCGAACTGTTCCAATAGGTCAATTGTACGTAAAACTCTGGCGATAACAGATTTCTCCATATGCCTTACGAAGTCCTCGATGTTTTTATTGAAAAATTTTATTTCCATGAAATTAAAGCTAACAAAAACTTCGCAAAAAATCCTGAATTTTTCCTGAAATTTTTCCGAACTTGCGCTATGCTGTGCATGCAGCGGTTTTACTGCGCAACTCCATCCACCCATGAAGAACACCTCCGTCGAAATTGTCAAAACTTTGAACGAAGCCGGTCACACGGCTTATTGGGCGGGCGGCTGTGTCCGCGACATGCTAATGGGCACGCGACCTCAAGATTACGACATTGCAACCAGCGCCAAACCGGACGAAATTGAAGATCTTTTTGAAGATACTTATGCAATCGGCAAGGCTTTTGGCGTGATTAACGTGGTGGAAAAGGGTCACGAATTTGAAATCGCAACTTTCCGAAACGACTCCGGATACAGCGATGGCCGGCGTCCCGATGCCGTTGAATTCAGTCATCCTGCCGAAGATGCGCTGCGCCGCGACTTCACAATTAATGGGCTTTTTTACGATCCCATCAATGACGAAATTCACGATTTTATTGGCGGACGCGACGACATCAAAAACAAGCTGGTCAGGTTTATTGGCGACCCACACGAACGGATTCTTGAAGATCATCTGCGTATAATCCGCGCCGTGCGATTCAAAAACACGCTCGGCTTTGGATACCATCCGGACACTTACCACGCTATCAAAAAACACGCGCATTTGGCGGACAAAGTGAGTTGGGAAAGGGTTCGCGACGAAATGAATAAAATTATCATGCACAAAAACGCACCCATCGCATTCGAAGACATGCAGGATACGGGTGTGCTGCCGCACGTTCTTCCGGAGCTTGAGGAGTGCAAGGGGATTGCTCAGCCTGCAATGTTCCACCATGAAGGCGACGTTTGGACTCACACTATGAAAGCGCTCGCTTCGCTCGCGCCAGACACTCCTCTGCTCCACCGTTGGGCGGTAATGCTCCACGATATTGGCAAGCCGCAAACTTTTGCAGTCAAGGAACGGGTCCGTTTTGACGAGCACCCCCAGGTTTCTGCCGAGATCGCCGGGCGCATCATGCGCCGCCTCCGTTTTGGTCGCAAGGCAATTGACGAGGTAACGTGGTCCGTGGAACATCACTTTATGATGAAGCAGTTGCTCGAGATGCCCGAAGGCCGCAAAGGCCACTGGTTTTTGGATCCGCGCTTCCCAACTTTGATGACGGTATTTTACGCCGATGCGGCAGGAATTGAACCTGTTGACCTAGGGCTTTACGAACGTGTCAAAGCCGCTTACGAAGACTTCCTTCAGCACTTTAAAGAGAAGCCTCAGATGCTAATCACCGGCCAGGAAATCATGGACACGCTCAGCATAAAACCCGGCCCAGAAATCGGCAAAATCCAGCACGAACTCATGGAAAAACAGCTCGCCCGTGAAATCCGCACCCACGAAGAAGCAATGGATTGGCTGAAAAGTCGCTAACGTCGCTCATGTAGATTTTTCCTCTTAGTCACGCTATTGAAAAATAAGCGGTTTTCTGCTATAATTAACAGATTTAAAACACGTATGGCAAACACGTTTGATCAAACAAAAACAAAATTCAAGTTCAAAGTCTTAAGTTCCTTTCTTCTCACCGAAGAAAAAAAGGCAGAACTTCTCAAGAATCTGGACACGTTCAGTGAGGAGCAAATGAACTCAATTTCAGCAGCCATAGATGCCGCGGAAACAGAAGCCAAACCCATGGTGGATGCAGGTTTTGCATCTCCAAAAGGGGAAGGGTTTTTCCAGCAACTAAAGCAAGCTGACTCAAAACTCAAAAGAAATACCCGCAAACAGGAAGAAAAAGAAGACCGCGCAGGCGAGGCAGCAGACTTGGAGGCTACCTTGGAGGAACTTGAGGGTCTAGATGAACTAAACAAAACCTAACATGCCTTTTGATCAACATCACGAAAGCATAGACCTGTCGCAAAAAAGGCTCTCAGAACTTGAGCCAGTTCAAAAGTACAAGGATCTTTGGTCAAAAAAGGTTAACAAGGCTCAGGAATTTTGTAATCAAAAAGCAGCCGAAATTGAGGACACCACCGCTATTGATGAAGGTTTGGAGAAGATCGCTACAATCCTGGTACACACAGCCTTTGAGGGTGCAAAAGAGACGCATAGTGAAGGAATTTTGCGGAATTTAATGATGGGGCTCGAGCAAAAAATAGAGAAAATTGAGCGCGGTGTGGAGCTACAGGAAATGTATCAAGCGGCAGATATTTTGTTGGGGAATGAGCCGGCATCCAAGCCGAGTCCAACATTAGATCCTGGCGCTGATCTTAACTTTGACTACCCGCAATTTGAAGCCGAACGAATGTACGGTTTTGCTGAAACGCCAAGCCGTAATGAATTTCAGGGACTTGTGGATAGCCTCCAAACTGAAGACGAAAAAAAGGCATTCATAACTTCAATGATGGACACCCTCTCTGAAAACAAAGAAGTGGAAGTGCAGCTAACGGAGCAGCAAAGTATGCGGCTGGAACAACTCCAGCTTTTTTCAATGATGATGCAAATGTTTGTCACGGAATTCGGGGAACACTCCCAATTTCTTGGCAGCCAAATAAGAAACAAAATGGATGAAATTATGGGTATAGATACGCGAGGAAGCGCAGATCTTTTTAAGAGTTTTATCAGCGAAGAACAACTACAAAAATATCAGTATGAAATTCTGCTCAATCCAAATGCTTCATTGAAGGATATTATCCCAGTGGAAGCTTTTGCCTTGATTGAGCTAAGAACAGCATCTGTCCCAAGAGAAGTGGGTAGTGAAACTGGTTTGTTTAGAGTTGCCTTTCGGGATCCATCTAACAGAACTGAACTTCATGAAAAGAAGCTGAACATCCTAAACTGGTTCCGATTCTACAGCCATTACGGCGAAGTTAAATCAATAATCGAAGACGACTTAGCTGCGGAAATAAAAGCGTCACATGAAACTCTTGGCAGTATACGTGCTGGCCTAGACGTTTATGAGGAAGTGGCCGTAGAAATGCGTGAAATGAAAGCGGAAAATATTGACAGATGGCGCAGCGGTTATGAAGGGGAGGATGGCAAATGGGTGTCAGCAATGTCAGAACAGCAAATCAAATTCTTCATGGAGAGGATGACTGAGGAAAGTCAAAAACAAAAACTTTTAAGTTATGCGCTTGAACATGAATTCGACCATAAATCACTTCCGCCTGACAAGCGTGAACTTTGGGACATTTACAATGACACTTTTCACCCGCGTGGATTTGTGAAAGATCCATTTAATCTCGGAGATTCAACTTGGGATACAATACAAAAAGAACTAATGATCAACGCACCACTCATTATGGTGAGTGGTGGAGTGGCCAGTCTTGTGAAAACAGGAATCTCAAAAGCTGCTCTGTGGAGTGCAGGACGCATGGGTCTGCTCACCGGACTTGAAATCGCATACGAAGGCTCGCGCATTATTAGAGCAGGTGCTTTTGTAGGCTTGACGCTCACTGAAGGGGTAGCCTTTGAGGCCGTGCACAGTGTAATGCTTAAGCAGATTGGTTTTGAAGAAGAATGGCTCGGCGAGCTGAATCTTCCACAGGCAATGCAAAGAATTTTTTGGAGCACTGTGACGCTTGGGTTATTTCATGGGGCTGGGAAACTTGGAGAAGGAATGGGCAAGGGTTTAGGTCAAGCTGCAAAGAAGCAGATTAGTCTCAAGTTTTTGAGTAAGATCAGTCATCCAGGAACAAACAGGTTGCTTCAACAAGTCCTCATTGCCGGTAACTTGGAGGCTTTCACCATGCTTTTAATGGGGGCAGTCCAAACTGGCCTTTACGAAGGCAGCATTGAAGCATTTTTTGAACAATTCAGTTCATCCGACGCAATATTTCACGCCTACCTCGCAGCTTACTCACTCAAAGCTGGACATGGCGCGACACAAGTTTTCAAACCGATTACGGGGCGCAGCAAAAGCAAATCCGCAAAGAAACCAAAAAAAGCAAAAGAAGCAAAAAAACCTACAGAAGCTGAGCAACTTAACGCACTTGCACAAAGAGCTGAAAAAATCACAGTGCAAACAGGTCCAGAAGTTGGAAGAACACAGAGGGACATTATGGTTGAACGTGCTGCTGAAATGCTCACGCCAACAGAACTTGCCCAGCTTAAAGAGTTAATGGGCAGTCAAGATTACACAACAGTTAGGAATAGAGAGTTAAGATCCCTTTTAGAAAAAGCTAGGCTGGAAAGGAAGGAGAGTGGTATTGACGTTACTGAATTCGCAAAGTTTGAAACTGCTTTGGATCAATTTGTGACAGGCCAAATATCTAAAGCTGCAAGAGCCAAAGAGTCAGCGACTGGATATGATCATGCTGCTGAATTCGCAAGAATTTTAAAAATGCCAAATGGACCAGCAAAAACAGAAGCAATTGCGCGGGCCAGAGAAAAAAGGGACACACAAAGGGTCGCTTTGGCAGAGGTGCCAGGGAAAATCCGCGAGTTCATGCGGGAAAATCCTGAGGCGCTGCATCCAGAAGTCTGGGAGCATATTTTGGGAGGGGAGAGCGCAGATGTTTTCTCTCAATCTCAAAGGGTTTGGGCAAAAGAACAGGCCCTCCAATATGTGAAGCGACACAATGACGTAAGAGAATTCGCCAGAGATTATGTGGGTAGGGGAAAGGAACTAGCCGCACTGATATTTGATCGCGAAGTAAGCGATTTTACTGGCAAAATAGAGGTAGAAGTTTACGAAGACAATCTGTTTATAAATTTCAAAAATGCTGAGGATTTCACAATGTTTTCGGGGTCAGATGCTCATAGAGTGGGGGGTCTAGCTCTAAAGGCAGAGGCCGTACATATAGCAGAATTAAGAGGTGCAATAATTGTTGGCAATAATGTGACAGGAGGTATCCATGATCTTGTAATTGTTCATGAAGCTAGACACAAAAAAAATGCTGCATTGCTAACTGATTCAGCAGGCGTAAGACGGCATAGTCAAATGAGGGAAAGAAGCGGTGAAGAAGTTACAAGCAGAAGCTTTCTTCGTGAGGTGCAAGATGAAGTTATTGCTTATGTGAGAGACGGGACACAAAGCAAAGAAACCGTGCTTAAATTCCTGACAGAAAAAGACGGGACCTACGATTATTATTCTGGGCGCATAAAAGATACTAAGAATGAAATTGCTACAGCGGAAGCGTCTAGCAATACAGAAGCCGCAGCTGCTGCCAAAGCAGAATTGGCAGGGTTGGAAGCTCAACGGGGAAGGCATTTTGAAAAAACAAAGCGCTTAGTCGATATTGGTTTTGAGGTAGGTAGAGAATACGTAGATCTGCTTGCAATGACACCTTTTGAACACTGGAGAAAATTGGTGGAAGGCCCGGCTAGAGAACAAGGTAATAAACCAAATCCAGAAGGTGCAAAATCAGAAAGGGCCGCTGAACGTGGGGTGCCAAGAGACTTTGTCGAAGGCGAAGTCATATATACCTCGCGAGGCCAGGCTGAAGTTTTAGCAGTTAATTCTAGCACAAAAGAGCTAACAATTAAGTTTGAACGTGGAGGTGAAACGCACACAGAAACGGTCAAAGCCGAGGCTTTTCAAGAAATGATTGCAGAGGGGTTGAGTGGAGCAATTGCAGAGGGGCCTTCACGCGGTCCAAATGAGCGCACAATGTCAGTAGACGGTCAGGGTTATAGCTCCAAACCAGTTGAGCAGATAATAGCTGAGAGAGGATTTCAAGAGGCAATTGCAGGTCAAGCTTTGAGGTGGGAGGGTGTTCTTTTAGATCATCAAGCCATTCAGCTGGAAATTCAAATGGATGCACCTGTTGCAGGTATGAGCAGAATGATGAACCCTTTAAGTAGAGTCAAAGCTAGAGGTGATGTGCCATCAGAAGTAATAGCAAGAGTCGAATCACGATTAATGGAGTTAGAAGATGCACAAATCCGGAAAGTTAGACAGGAGTCAGGGGAACCTAGTCTGTCTCAGGAAATCCAAGCAGAGTTGCTTACGCCGGAAGTTATGGCGGGTTTACCACCTAAAGCTCAAAAAGCATTGAAGGGTTCAATAAGTGCATACATTGGTTTAAGAAGAAACGGCCTGGTTACAGAGGTTTTCCGTAAGCGGGCAAAAATCCGTGAAGGGCTCAGTGAATATGAACTGAGTTTGCCTAAAGCCTCACAAAAGGCACTTGTGAATGAAAGATTGAGACAGGCAAGTTTACTGGATGCTACTAATGCAAGTTTGATTTCCGAAGGAATAGAGGGGTTTATCAAGCAAAATCCTGATGCAAGTTATCAAGAAATAATGGGTGTTTGCTTCCCAAAGGAATACCAAGCCCTTTTGCCAAGTAGACTCAAGCAGGCTATCAAAAAGGATGTGTACCAAATTTTGCAAAAAAGAGAAACAGTACGTAAGCATACAGAGGGTTTAACACCAGTTCAAATAGCAGAAAAACTCTTCAGCTTTACGCCGGAAGGTGAGGTCAGGGTATTTGTTGGTCAGTTTTCAATTGTTGTAGATTTTGTGAACCCGGCGGATTATGCAAGAGCTTTCCATTCTGATAATCCAAATCCAACAGTCTCTGATATGGGCGCAGCAAAATCCTCAGGTGGGCTAGCCTTTGAAAGGAGTCCTAATCCTAAGCTTCCTGAACTTGCTGAAGCTGTGATTATAGGAAAGAATCAAATCGGACAAGGCTTATTTGAGGGGACTTTGATTCACGAAGTAGAGCACCAGACACATAGGATGATGAGGAAACTTACCGAACGAAACAGGGCTTTTGAAAGGATAAAGGGTACTTATACTGATGTCATTACTAAAGATGGGCTTAGAGATATGTTTGTTGGTTTGAACAGAGATGCTTTAACTGCTGCGCAGACAGAAATACTAGCTTACACGGTGCAGGGTTATGATGCATCTCAAACAACTCAAAGCGTTATGAGTAAGAGCTATGAATTTACTGAAGGGAAGATGAATGAATATGTAAATTTTTATACAAAAGAAGGTCGTCAAGAAGTTGCTGACTTTATAGATAATGAAGTCTATCCCAACGCACGACGTTTATATAGAACACAGGTAGAAGCACATACGCTTCTAGCCGAGAAGCTATTGTTGGGGGCAGGGAGCATGCAAGGTAGAAGAAATATGCAATATCAACTTGCAGCTACAAAAATTCACAATTGGCCAAGAATGTTCCCAAAAGAGTGGGCTGAGATTGTGAATGGGCCGATCCGAGGTACGGCGATAGAAAGAGTCAGAGGCTTAGCTGTAAATAGTTTTGTATCTAGAAAGGGAGTTAACGTGAAAGATATCACCTATGAAACCTCTTTTTATGAAAGACAATATGGCTTGCAGCCAGAAGGCATTCTTCCTCTTGGAGGAACAAAAACTTATGAAAGTACATTATGGGGGGCAATGGATAAGGGTGTGCAAATAAGTGCAGATAGTGTGGTCATACAATTGAGAGCACTAGTGGCTGGGGGAATTGTTACTCCTAAAGCTGCTCAAGGTTTTCTCAGACGTTTAGGGGATAGACCCACATTTGAAAGCATGGTGTCTCAATCTAGTTGGGATAGGACTATACAAAACCTACATAAACAGGGTAAGCCAGCTACTTTTGACGCCTTACTGCAAGGTGATTTCTCGCAGAAGATAATTGTAGAAAATTCCAATCCAAACACAGTAGTAGCAGGTGAAATGATTAGTGGTGAAGTCGGGCCAGGATATTCGGTAGAAGGAGTTGTAATATTTTCCGCTGAAGGTGCTAATACAGTGATGTTTGGTACGGACAGTAATGGCAGCACCCCAAGACAAATCACACTTGAAACTCAAGAAGTTTTGAGTGCGAAAAGATCTGTTCCTTCTAGCAGCTCTTAATTGTTTCGCGCAAGCAACCCAACACTCTCCATATGATGCGTCTGAGGGAACATATCCACAGGGTGGATTTCACGAACCTCATAACCCAGCTCCTTAAACCAAACAAAGTCTCGCGCCATGGTAGTCGGATTGCATGAAACGTACACAATTCGCGCCGCTCCAAATGCCGCCGTCTTCTCCACAACTTTTTCGCCAAGGCCGCTGCGCGGTGGATCCACAATCACAACGTCAGGCGTCGCGGCTTTGCCCTCGCCACTGGCGCTTTTCGCGCCATCCATATGTTCCAGAATGTACTCAACATCCCCAAGGAAAAATGATGCATTTTCAATCCCATTCCGCGCGGCGTTGCCGCGCGCATTCTCTACGGCCGATTCGTTCACCTCAATACCGTAAACATGCTTAGCCTTGTGCGCACAAAAGAGCCCAATCGTCCCCGTCCCACAATACAAATCATAAACCACTTCCTCGCCAGTCAGCCCAGCCAACTCCAGCACCTTCCCGTAAAGCACCTGCGCCTGCATCGTATTTGTCTGAAAAAATGCCTGCGGACGAATGTCGAACTCAAGTTTCTGGCCATCATCATCGCCCTTGCTGCCACCCTTGCTGCCCTCCAAAATCAAAGCCTCAGTCAGCGCCTCTTTCCCAGAAAGTAGATTCTCCTCACGCCAAGTTTTTTGTCCTTTCACTTGGTTAACGGTAGTCCAGTACAGCGAAGTCACACTCCGACCATCCTTAAATTTCATCCCGTTAAAAATCGCCGCAAAATCGTTAGCAAAATCAAATGCCTCGCTCGATGTCACCAAATTCACCATCACCTCCTTAGTATTTTTCCCTTCGCGAATAATCAAATTCCGCAGAAGCCCCGTGTTTGTCTTATTATTGTAATGCGCCAGCCCATACTCATTCGCAAAGTCACGTACTAGCTTTGCAATTTCAGCAACTAACTCAGATTGTAGAAAGCACTCTTCCAGGTCAAAAACCTCGTAGTGGTAGCCGGGCGGATAAAAGCCGAGCATCACGCTGTCAGAGGGCTTATCCTTATCCATCTGCTCACCGAACGAAAGCTCAACCTTGTTCCTATAAAACCACGGCTCTGCGCAAGCCTCAATTGGCCGAACAATTTCCGCAGCCACCTCCGCAGGCATGCCACCCAAACGTACAACCGCATCTTTAACCTGTTCTTCTTTCGCTCGAAGCTGCTCCTCATAAGGAAGGAACTGCCATTTGCATCCGCCACATTTTTCAAAATGTTTGCAACGCGCCGTAACTCGCAGCTTGCTTGGCTCCAAAACTTCAAGAAGCCGAGCCTCGCCATATTTTGTTTTCGCCTTTATGATCTGCGCCTTCACAAGGTCGCCAGGTGCCGTGTCTGCCACAAAAACTTTCCACAGACACGAAGCGGAGCGAAGTGTCCCTGTGTCGTCTTCTAAAGAAATTGAGCCAATTCCGCGTCCGCCATACACAAGCCGATCAATTTTAAGTTCGATTTCCGTGCCTTTTTTAAGTTTCATTTTCAGGTTGAAATTGCTAAAGTGGGCACAGCATAGCAGAATAGAGAAAAATCACACCATGAAAATCCAAATCCTACAAGTCGCGCGCAGCAAAGATAAAAACATCCTCGCTTTGGAGGAGGAATTTGAAAAACGCCTGCGCCCGTTCATGCAGCTCGAAAGCATCACCGTGGCAGCATCCAAATCTGACGAACGCGAAAAATCGCGCAAAGAAGAATCGCAATTGCTGCTCAAAAAACTAGACTCCGATGCCCACATCATAGCCATGGATGAACGCGGCTCGCAGCTCAGCAGCGAAGCCTTTGCAGACCTGGTCCGCGAGCAACGTGACCACGGCCCCGGCCGCATACAATTTATCATTGGCGGTTCCAACGGCCTCCATGAAACCGTGCTCGCCAAAGCCCACGCAACCCTTTCGCTTTCAAAAATGACTTTCACTCACGAGATGGTAAGAGTATTCTTGAAAGAGCAGCTTTACAGGGCTGCCACGATCCTCGCCGGCAAACGTTATCACAAATGAAACAGCGCAATATTTTCCGCAAAATTCTATGGTTCGGATTCGTGTTTTTTGCCGTTGCTCTTTCAACAGCAGTAACTTTTGCAGTTGTAAGTTCCGATTCAAACTTGCTCGGTGCAAAATTCGGGGAAGCCTTTGATGAAGCAGCGCAAGCTTGGGAAGGCAAGCAAGGCCAGGAGCCGGTCACCATGCTTTTCACCGGTGACATGATGCTTGGCCGCTACATCGCGGTCCTTAGCGAACGCAACGCGGAAACCGCGCCAGACTTTCCATTCACCTACATGCCAGACATTCTCACAGAAGCCGCCAGCCGCCTCGACCTAGAAAGTGCTGATGAAATAGACCTCGTGGTCGGAAATCTGGAAGGCCCAATAACAAATTCAACTTACGTGAATCCCGGCACATCCATGATTTTCAATTTCCAGCCGGAGGTTGCGGATCTTCTTGCAAAGGTTGGTTTCACCACGCTAGACATGGCCAACAATCACGTTTTCAACCAGGGGCGCCAGGGTCTCGACCAAACCTACAATTATCTTCAAGCCGCCGGCCTTGAGGGCTTTGGACACCCGGACACGCCGGACGGCGCATACAGTTTTACAAGTTATGAGTTTCCAACAATGACCATCGGATTCCTCGGACTAAATGACACAGATTACGCTCTGGACGAAGACGGCGCACGCGCAAAAATCGCGCAACTAAATGAGGAAGTCGACTTCCTTGTAGTGGGAATTCACTGGGGCGTTGAATATGAGGTAGCCGCCCGTGACTGGATGGTAGACCTGGCGCACAGCTTTGTGGACAGCGGCGCAGACATGGTTTGGGGCCACCACCCACACGTCATCCAAAACTGGGAACTCTATCAAGGGGCACCAATCTACTACTCGCTCGGAAACTTCGTATTCGACCAATACTGGTCCGCCGCAACTCAGGAGGGCCTCGTGGTAGCAATCAAAATTGAAGGTGACAAAATCACCACCTCAGAAATCTACGTTGACCTCGTAAATCAAGGCGAGCCAAAGGTGAGGGAGGAGGTTTTATAGTGCTTCAGCACCATTGCTTGTAGGGCTAAAATATGTTATAATTAAGGGAAGAACTTACTCATATCCTCTCACGCCAAATCATGAAAATTCATTTCCGCGGTGCAAACCGCGAAGTTACTGGGTCACGTCATCTTCTCGAAATCAATGGGAAGAAAATCCTACTAGATTGCGGCCTTTATCAAGGTCGTCGTAAAGATGAGAAAGAGAGGAATAAAAACTTTCAGTTTGATCCAGCTGAGCTCGATGCAGTTGTACTTTCACACGCGCATATTGACCATTCTGGTAACCTGCCAAACCTTGTGAAGCAAGGTTTCAAGGGGCCAATTTACTGTACGCACCCAACCGCGGATTTGCTTAGCTACATGCTTCGCGATTCTGCATACATTCAAGAGCGCGAAGTTGAATACGTGAATAGAAAGCACATGGAGCGTGGCGAGGAACTGATTGAGCCGCTTTACACAGCGGAGGACGCAGAAGAAACAATTCCTATGGCACATGGCGTTGCATATGAAGAATGTGTAAAAATCTTTGATGGGATTGAGGTTTGTTTCCACGAAGCCGGCCACATCCTTGGAAGCGCAGTTGTAGTTTTTACAATTCACGATGACGAAGAAGACGGCAAAGAAAAGACTCTAGTTTTCACCGGAGACCTCGGTCGCAGGGACATGCCTCTCCTTAAAGATCCATACCAGCCTGAGAAGGCAGATTACTTGCTTACAGAGTCTACTTATGGGAATCGTGTGCACGAATCAATTAAGGAAGCGGAAGATGAACTAGCAGAAATTGTAACTAAAACGGTCGCACGTGGAGGAAAAATCATTATCCCGGCTTTCTCGCTTGGGCGCACGCAGGAGGTGATTTATGCACTGCATAAAATGTTCGATGACGGACGAATTCCAGATACACTTCCAATTTATGTGGACTCACCGCTGTCTGTAAATTTGACCAAAGTTTTCCGCAAGCATCTTAATGTTCTGGACGAAGAAACACAGAGGCTTTTTGTGAACGAAGATGAAGACCCATTTGGTTTTGACCGCCTTAAATATACTCAGTCAGTTGAGGAGTCAAAAGCGCTCAACAACCATAACGGTCCCTGCATTATTATCTCTGCTTCAGGGATGATTGAGCATGGACGAATCTTGCATCACTTGAAAAATTCAATTGAAGATCACCGCAATACGGTGCTGATTGTTGGATACCAGGCTGTAAACACGCTGGGTCGCAAACTCGTTGAAAAGCATAAAAAGGTGAATATTTTTGGAAAACCATATGACGTGAAAATCGAAGTAAAGGTCATGAATAAATTCTCCGCACATGCGGACCGCAGCGACCTTCTTGAGTTCGCTACCAAAATCAAAGGACTTAAAAAGATCATGATTGTCCACGGTGAAGGCGAGGCCAGCGATGCATTCAAATCTGCGCTTGAGGCGAATGGATTAACAGATGTGGTTGTGCCAGAATTTGGAGACACTATTGAGCTATAAATTGCTCATAACTTTTCGTTCCAAAAACAAAAACAAAAAACCATGTCCGAAGAAAACACAGATGCAGAAACAGCTGCAGAATCAACTGGCGAAATCCCATCCCTCGTTGACCTGCGTGAGCCTATGACAGCTGAAGAACAGGAGTTTAAAGATGTTACTAGGAAAACTCGTGCAGAGCTTTTTTATGCAACTAAATTTTTGCGTATTTTAAAAGACTACTTTGATGAGCTCATTAAAAATGCAAATCCAGAGAGCAATTTCGCAAGAAAACTCGTCCAAGTTAGGCAAGTTTTGGATACCTCCGCTGGAGAATTATTTGGTGAGGGTGGTATTGAAGCAATGCCAATTGATCAAAGAGCAAAAGAGTGTTTATCAGGAATTTTAGGGATGTCTCTCGAATTAGAAGATAAAGATACAGACACAATTAAAGTTTTAATTGCTACAAAAGCTGACGACGCGCTTAAAGTCCTTACGGACATCGAAGACCGTCCTGTACTTTCACACAGAGAAAGAGGTTTCGCTTTGGATGAAGCATCATTGGAGTCTGCAAGAGCTGCTCTTGAGGCTGGTATCGCAGAAGTAGAGTTTGATTTCCGTGCGAGTAAAGAATCTATTCCAGTCAGACATCATAACGCAACACTTGGCGCTTCTGCAGGAGGAGAAGGTGCAATCCACGAATTTACAGAGGAGGAATTGAAACAAATGGAATTGAAGGGAGGAGGGCACATTATCACATTGAAAGATTTTTTTGATCTGGTAGTTGAAACTGATAATGAAGTGACAAAAATAAATCTCGACATCAAGGATTTCGACGAAGCTATGCTTGATGAAATGCTTAGACTTATCAAGGAATATCACATGGAGCACAGAGTAGTTTTTGTGTCATGGTTGCCTCAAGTATTACAGTTTTTGTATGAAAAAGATAAGACTTTGATATATAGCATGTCGTACTTCCCAACTGTAAGAAAAGCAACAGAATTGGCGCTTGACGCTATAGTTACTACATATGGGGAGGTGCTCAAGAACATTCCTGGAGTGGATCAAATGGTCTCTTGGACAATGAGTCACATTGGTTCCTGGGTTGCGCAAAAACGTGCTGAAGCAGCTACATCAAAAGATGGGCAAGTGTTAAGCACTGGTGCCGAAATGATAACAAGTGCGCATTTCTTACCTTCTGAAGAGCACTGGCGTGACACCAAAGCAAGATTTGAGTCTAAAAATCAAGATCTAATTGGCAAACATACATTTGCTGTTGGTCCTGTGCCGCCTAAGGGCTTAATCATGCAGCGTGTACTTGAGGGAGGGAGTATTAACGTTCAGGCATTTGAGGAAGTTCTGTACCCAATTGTCGACAAAGTTCCCTTTCTATCTGAAAGGCAAAAAGGAATGCTACTAGATTTACTTAGTGGCATGACATCAATGGCAAAATTTGCGGCAAAATGTGCTGAAAATGGGATAACAGTTAACGTCTTCGACCTTAAAGATCCTGCAAACGTTGATAAACGCTTTCAAAATCTGGAGGACGTAGGAGTAAAACCGGGAGTTGTTTACACTAGCAACCCAGACCTAGTTCCAAGGGTAGAAATTACAAAACCTGGAAGTGGAGCCCCGCGGGAGGAGGATGAGTCTGTTTAAAACCTCGACTTCACAGAAAGTACTAAATGGCGCTTGCGGAATTTTGACAAACATGCTATAATAATACGATGTGATAACCGAAGCCGATTTCAGACGGTCACGAAAATCAGCTCCAAATCACTCAAAATGCACATTGAAAACTCACACAAACTTGGGGAGCACATGGTGATAAAAGTTACCTTGAGCGGCCTCCAACTTTAAACTCACGTTTAAAGCTTCCGCCCTTGGTTCTCTTGTCACCAGTTGCGCCCTAAGTTTCAAATAGCCTAATAAGCCTGGTTATCAACCTTTCCAAAGATTGATGGTCACTGTCAACTCGTTCTAAACGGATTTTCCTTCGGGATTACTCTTTAGAAAGAAGTAATAGACAGGTCAAATGTTAACAACTTTCCTAGAAGTTAATATTTAGAGCATATTCTAGTGATGGATTATCCTTTACTCTAAGCTCTTACCTGATGCTGAAAAACTCTTTGAAACCTTAGGGCGATTTTTTTTGCGAGAGAATATTCGCGAATCTATATATTCTCCAAAACCTTACGTCCATTCGTAGTTGCAATTTTGACGAGTTCATCCACGTCGTAATAGCGGCAAGCTTCTGAAAGGAACATAAGTTCGGAAAATACGTCTCCGTCAATAAATGGGCAGAAATAATCACAAACATTGTCCACACCAAGCGCAACATTGATCCCTGCTTCAATCATTTCAGGGACTGGGGCAATTGAATTATGTACGGGGGATTTTTTATCTCTAAGCTGCATCATATCAATTGCAGCACGTGGACAAACAATCACGCTCATATCTGCTTCCTTGATCAGCTTGATGACTTCATGCATGTAGTCGTTTTCCTGTGCAGTTAATGAAATGCAATGAACCGCATTTACTCGTCCTTGTAAATTATGCTCGATTACTTTGCGTGCTAGTAGTTCCGTGTCGCGTTCATCTGGGTCATTAACTTGGTCAATGTGTACATCCACAACTTTATTGTGTTTTTTTGCTAACTCAAAAATATAGTCCAAATGCTCGCCTTGCTTAGGTCTGTCACGTGAAGGCAGGCCACCCAATACATCAACATGCGGTGCTGCTTTTTCAATCCATTCTCGTGCTTCTGGGGTGAGAGCACCTTCCAAAACTTGCGACGCGATTTGAATCTCGATTTGATCCTTGTATTTTTCCTTCACCTCCAATGCAGCTTCCACACACATCATTCCAACTGTGTTATCCACATCAACGTTTGTGCGAGTCACTTTGCTGCCTTGTCCAATCATATTTTCTGCGCTGATGCACATTCGTTTCACCAAATTTTCATGGGTGTATTCAGCTTTTACTTTCTTCCATAAATCCCACTTCACTTCCATACTATCCTGGGTCATTCCCAAAGTTTCTTCTGTAATTACATAAGCCTTGTCAAAATGCGCATGGCAAGAAACAATACCGCCGTTTTCGGTAATCTTCTGGCGAAGTAGCGTATGCATGTCCCAAGGTTCACGTGCGTTTGAGTGAGTCATGATTTTTTAAGTTAAAGTTTATTTATTAGCAAGCTCCTTGATCTCTGCCTCCACGCGATCCAAGCCGAGGTTCCCGGTTCCACCTTGGTGAGTGGACATTTTGAGCCAGCGTTTCACATCCTCCTCAGTTACCTTGATGCCATCAATGTTGCTTCCAACCTCACGGTACGCGTCACGGAAAGTCATGCCTTCCTTAACTTTTTCAAATGCCTTGTGCGCCGCAAAAAGTCCTGGGCAGCCCAGCATAGATTTCATGAGCACTTCCTCATTCGGACGAATGTTATCCAGCACAACCCCCATAGCCTCAATGGACATTTCCGTATATTTGAGTCCAAGGAAAAGCGGCCGTTTAATTTCCTGCCCATCACGGTGATAGCCAGAAATCTTGTTCAAAATATTCATGTTCATTTCGCCGCGGCAAGCAATTACGGTTGCCGTGCGCCCGCGGATCAACTCCGCAACGTCCAAGTTTTTCTTCTGTGGCATGATTGATGATCCGGTAGAAATGCTGTCGTCCATAAGGAAGAACTGGAATTCCTGCGTTGTAAAAAACAGCAAATCACACGCCAGTCGATTGAGTGTTAACATGATTTGACAACACGCCTCAAGCACCAAGCCCTCAATTTTCCCACGTGAGTTGTGGCAATAAATTACGTTGTTCTGCGTTTTCCCAAATCCAATCTCCTTGCTCAGCCAGTCGCGATCAAAATCAAAAGGGGAGCCATAGCCGGCCCCGCTGCCTAGCGGATTTTGGTCCACAATTTGGTCCGCAATAGAAATCAGCAATTTTGCGTCATCCATAAGGCTCTCTGCAAAGGCGCCTGCAAAAGTCCCAACGCTCGTTGGCATGGCTTTTTGCATGTGGGTGTAACCTGGCATTGGCACCATTTCGTACTGCCTTGCAAAATCTACGCACTTGAGCGCAAGACCCAAAACCTTTTCGCGGATTGTCTTAGCCTTGTTTTTCAAAAACCAGCGCATCATCACAAGCACTTGGTCATTTCGCGAGCGGCCGGTGTGAATTTTCTTCCCAGTGTCCCCGCATTTCTCAATCAGATAATCTTCAATTTTTGTGTGGCTGTCCTCGTCCTCCAGTTGCAGAACAAATTCGCCTTTCCCGTAAAGTTCCAAAATTTCATCAAGACCTTGCTCCAGCTGCGCCAGCTCATCTTCCGTCAGCAACTCATGACGCTGCAAAAGACGCGCATAACAGCGGCTGCACCAAATGTCATCCGGGATCATATCTTGGTCGTAAATGATGTCCTCGCCGGAGTTATATTCCTCAACCGTGCGATTGAGCCGAACCTCCTTATTCTTAAACCAGATCTTTTTTTTGACGGGAGCCTGAGTATCCTGGTCGTTTGAGTCAGTTTGCATGTGCCGAATTGGTGAAGGGAAATATCACCTCGCATTGTAGCGGTGGCGGGGCTTCTAGACAAATGAAGTTTATTTTTTACCCTTATCGAGCTTTTTCCTGACTGGTAGAACATTAGTCACGGCTAAGAGTGCTAATACAAAGAGACGCATATCGTGTAGAGAGCCATTCATATCCGTTAATTCTGCCATTTGATTGATAAAGTATAAATCATCCTCGTCCTGACCACTGATTCTGTAATCATCTTCAATGAATTTAGTTGCCGCAGCTTTTACATTTATTGCTATTTCTCCTAGAGGAGCATTTCTAACAGCTTCTGCAAGGCAGTTCAAAAAACGCCCACGAACAGCAGATGGTTTGTTTAGCCAAGCATTTCTATCCTCAACAACTGCAGTATCACGATGTTTTTTGTTTATTAAGTCGCGGCTACCCCCACCTTGGTACGGGCTAAGCAATTCTAATTTTTGTGCACGGCCAATTGATGTCCTTAGAGCTTCGATATATGCAGTAACTTCGTTTTTCGTAGGGGAAATAGCCTCCAATCGTTCAACCAACCAAGCATGCAAAGGATTTAAATCATCAAGCGCTGGGCGCCTTGCCGGTAGTTGAGGTGAGTCAGTCATCTTTTTAAGGTCTAATTTTAAGACCGAATCATACCAGATCCGCTGTTCAAGTAAAACCAAGAGGTTAAGACCCTCATTGAATGTGATTTAAAGGAACACCATGCTTGCCAAAATCTCTTCCAAAATGGCGGTACGGAGTTGGTAGTCGATGAGCTGGTATGGAGCCATCCATGTGAATTGCTCAACATTTTTAACTGTGTTGCCTCGTATTTCAAAACGTATATCTTCAACAAAAGTAATATATTTCCCTTCAGTTACTGAATCACCACAACGTCCATCGGAGCTGAGTAGGAATTGATTTTCCCCAAGTTGGATGAGGTCTTCGTTTTCCTCCGCGCTTTCATAAAAATTGTCATAATCACTCTGCCATTTTTTTTCTGTGGGAAGGCTGTTAAAACAAGAAGATGGGTATCCACCGCCCTCCATTTCAGCGTAATAAGCTTCCTCGACTCCAATTACGTCTTCCAAAGTGGAAGCATCAATTGAGAAATTACCGCCAGCGGAGATTGATTCGGAGGCTTCATTAAATTCCATTTCACCAAAGGCTGCAGGGTAGGTGAACGACACGCCCAGCACGTCATTGGAGTACTCAGTTAGTTCTTCGTAATTCGCGTTATAACTCGCTGTAAAAAGTTCCTCCGCATTCTCAACCGGCTCAATGACCATGCTTTCCAAAAGCGCATCTATTTCTTCCCCAAAATCGCTGTCATCAAGATCCTCAAAAGCATCTTCAATCATTTCTTTCTCAGCGTAATTTGTGCATTTCAAATTCTGAAACAAAGGGCATTCCAAGGAAGGCTCTCCAGGAGCCTCCGCCACCGCCTCATCTTCGCCTGTACTTGTTAGCTCTTCGGAATTTTCCTCTTCACACATTGAAGCAACCCTCATCAGGCAGGCTTCTTGCGAATTTATGTTTGGCAGTCTCACAGAAATTATCATTCGCGGATAGTAAAGTGTCTCCAAGTCAAAGTAATAAGATCTTGTCAAAAAGATCTCGGTGGAATCTTCAGTCTCCTCGTCCAGAGGCAACCATTCGTTAGACAGGCCTGGTTCCAAAATGACCGAATCCAAATGTGGGGAATCTCCTTCACAATCCCCAATTGAATAGTAACCGTTTTTCACATACACATCCTCACCATTCTCGTTTTTCATGTCATCTCGGCCGACTAAAGTCAAATTGGAATTGCAGAGTTCCATAGCACTTTCGTCAGAAGGAAAATTAATCATAACAAGCTGAATTTCGGAGCGATTTGGAAAGATGATGTCTCCATCAGACCATTCAGCCTCACCCCACGTCGCAGGGTACTCAAAGCTAAGCCCAAGTTTTTCGTCGTGGAAATTCTGTGTAGGCGCTGTTTCACCCAAACAAGCAGCAAACATGATTGCTGCAAACGCAAGAAATATGATGATTAAGCTCTTCTTCATGAGAAAAGCCTAAACCAAGCGGGCTTGGAGAGTCAAGTTTACTGTCCGCCAGAAACGAAATAATCGTTAGGTGAGACTCACTCGCTCTTCGTATCGAACCCTTCGGTTTCGCTCCCATCCACCACAAAACAAAAACACCACCCTGGCGGGCGGTCTTTTCATTTTGGAGCAGGTGAGGGGAGTATCAATTTGTGCATGCGCAAAAATCTCATACTGCCGTTGTCACTCGGACATGCAAAAGTGTGCCCGGGCACAGATTTCGGTCCGGCATTTGGCTTAAGAAAGCCATTCTGCATTTAAAAAATGTGCGTGCGCTCACTTTCACGCGTCGCTCGTTCCTAAGCAGCATCGAACCCTTCGGTTTCGCTCCCCGTCCATTTACTGAATTCAAAAAACGCCCCGACAAGCGGGACCTTATTTGAATGGAGCAGGTGAGGGGAGTCGAACCCCTGTCAACGGCTTGGAAGGCCGTGGTAATAGCCATTATACGACACCTGCGAGAGTAGAGAGAGAAAGAGTGTTTACATTCTTTCTTGATCGGAGCGAGCTAGGTGCACGGAGTACACCTGCGAGTGGAATGCCGGCAAACGCATCTGCTTAGCAAATCCGTATGTCAGCCTGCACATCTTAGGCTGCGCAGCCACATTTTTCAAGCAATTTTTCCATGAACGGCAAAATTATAAATAGAGGCATTCTTTCTCCTATGCTAAAATGTGCCGGTAAATAAGAAAATATGAACTCCCTCCTCCTTTTAGCGATCGCATTCGGGCTTGCCATGGACTCATTTGCAGTTGCCATTGCGCGAAGCGTTGCAAAAACTTTCCGCACAGCCGCAGCAATCAAAATGGCGCTAGCTTTTGCATTTGCACACGCCTTGATGGCAGTGATCGGTTGGGCCTGCGGTAACTCTGTGAGCGGCTTCATTTCAGGAATAGATCATTGGATTGCATTTGGGCTGCTTTTCGCGATTGGAGCCAAAATGATTTACGAATATTTTGCCAACGGCGTCACAAAAAAGATCAAAGGCGACGGTATCGATTTCAAAACTCTCATGTTGCTTTCTTTGGCAACTAGCATTGATGCCCTTGTGATTGGAGTGAGTTTCGCCTTCATGGATGTAAATATTTTCGATTCGGCGGCAATTATTGCACTCGTGATTTTTGTACTGACTTTGCTCGGCGTTGCTGCCGGGAAACATTTCCACAAAGTGCTGGGGAGGAAGTCCGAAGTGTTTGGCGGACTAGTTCTGATTGCAATTGGAGTTAAAACTTTGATAGAACATTTATAATTAAAAATTCATCACGAAAATGACGAAAATCGATCTTTACACAGACGGAAGTTGCCTGGGGAATCCTGGGCCAGGAGGCTGGGCCTTTTTGCTTCGCGCAAAAGATGCCACGGGCAAAGCAAAGGAAACACGCAAACACGGTGGCGAACCATACACAACAAATAATCGCATGGAGATGAAGGCCGTGATTGAGGGCTTGCGATTTATTCGTGAAAAATTTCCAAAACTGGACGAGCTGGAAGTTGAAGTTCACAGCGACTCCTCGCTTGTGATCAAAACCATGACCGATAATTGGAAACGCAAAAAGAACCTCGACCTTTGGGAAGAGCTTGCGCCGCTCGTGATGGGCTTGGATGTTTCTTGGAAGTGGGTCAAGGGGCACGCAGGACATGTGGAGAATGAAGACTGTGACGTACGTGCGCAGCTGGAAGCCAGAAAACAGGAAAAACTTGTACGCGCAAATCCGGATTTAGCGCAGCCGCGAGGGGAAGCGCAAGGGGAGCTTTTTAATCTGTAGACCTAGCTAAATCGCAACATAAACCGCCGCATAATTCCTCTTGAATTTTCGCGCATCCAGGAGTAGCGTAGACGCACCACGGAGCTTCCGCTCCGCCATCGCTTCGCGATCGCCACAACAATTTGATATATGCTAGAAATCTGGTTGCCAGTCATTATATTTGCCGCAGTATTCGCCCTAATCATTTTTGAAGTTCTAGACAAAGCCATCCTCGCATCCGCAGGCGCGCTCCTCATGATTCTCTTCGGCGTCATCAATTTTCACGAAGCAATAGTCAGCATCGAATTCGAGACCATCATCCTACTCATGTCCATGATGCTCCTGGTAGAAGTCTCGCGAGAGTCCGGGATTTTCTCCTGGCTCACGGTCCGCATGGCCAAAGCCTCCAAGGGCAACCCGCTCATGATTTTCCTTCTCTTTGCCCTGACCACGGCGCTGATTTCGGCCTTTCTAGATAACGTCACAACAATCGTGCTCGTGGTGCCAGTCACAATTGCGCTGGTTAAAGGCATGGGCCTCGACCCCAAACCATATATCATTGGCGAAATTATTTTCTCCAACATTGGCGGCGCAATGACCCTAATTGGCGACCCACCAAACATCATTATTGCAGGTGCCACAAACCTGACTTTCTTCCAGTTTATTGCGAATTTATGGATCCCGGTACTGCTGTCCATCATCGCCATTTCCGCGATTTTTATTGCGACTCACTGGCGGAATCATTTCAAGCCAATCAGTACCAACCTTAAAAAACTTTTCCTCAGCCACTTGCTGATTAAAAAAATCACTTACCGATTCCTCAGCACGGAGCTGGACCGCGGTTTTATGATCAAGTCCATATTCGCGATTGGCATAACAATGATGGCCTTCCTTCTGCAACAGCAGCTCGGACTGAACGTGGCCGTGATTGCATTTTCTGGCGCCATCATTCTCCTACTACTGGCATACAAGGAAGTCGAATTCGAGCACTCACTGCGCAAAGTTGAATGGTCCACGCTACTCTTTTTTGCGGGACTTTTTGTAATGGTTGGCGCGATTGAAAAAGTTGGCGCACTGGACTATTTGTCAGAGTTCATTGTCAATGCTTCAGGCGGAAGTTATTGGGCTCTGCTCCTGATGGTGGTTTGGATTTCCGGCTTCGCGTCAATGATTCTTGACAATATTCCTTTCGTGACGCTGATGATCCCCGTGATACTTGGAATGCAGACTCAGCTTGACCCAACCCTAGACCCGACCTTGCTTTGGTGGGCACTTGCGCTGGGCGCGTGTCTCGGTGGAAATGGAACAATGATCGGTGCATCGGCAAACGTGATTGGTCTGGATCTGGCCAAAAAGGAAGGCGTCCAAATTTCCTTCCTGCAATATCTCAAGTACGGACTCCCTCTAACAATGGTGACCTTAATTATTGCCTCCGGCTATCTCGTGATTCGCGCAACCTAGCTCCATGCCGCGCTGCGGCGTAAATAATTCGCAACCCTCATGACTCAAAATTTCAACGAAACATTATCGGCGCTCTTCCGAGAGATTGAAATAGATCTCGGCCCAACCGAGCTTTGCATCCTGGTGATGGAGTCGCTTTACGAAGCGGTGTCAGATATCAAGAAGGAAGACCTGCACGGCTTCTTCAAACAGATGCATGAGCTGAGCCTGGAAATGACCGAAACCAAGCCGCGTTACTCTATAATCATAGACAGTTTTTATGAAGTCCTGAAGATGGCCTTTGACGAAGACATTGCTCATCCGGACGGCACATATCCGCTCTGTAAAACGAAATTCCTGAATAAGCTGAGGCAAATAATCACGCGCCGTAAGCAGGAAAAGCGCGAAATCGTTCGTCAGTCGGAACGCATAAAATTCCACGGCAAAACAATTCTACTTTACGATCACGGCCACACAATCCAGGCGGTACTCACTGCTGCAAAATCACGCGGTGACCGCTTCAGCGTAATCGTTGCGGAACAAGACCCAGACAAAACCGGCGATACAATTGAATTCCTGCACAAAAAGCGCATCCCGTTCCGCGTTGTCCCTTCATACATGGTCACGCATTTGGAGCAGGAAATAGATATGTTCATTCTGGGCGCACTCACCCTCAAATCAACCATGGATTTTGTAATGGACACGGGCGCAAACGGCCTCGTTTCGCAATTCCACCTCAAGGGCGTACCAATTTACGTTTTCCTTTCCACAAGCAAGTTCAGCCTTTGGAAATCAGAAAAGCATGCCGGCGTGTACAGCCAAGTGCATCGCCGCAAGCATCACCTTAAGTCAATCGACTTTGAGCGCATCAAATTCTCGCATGATCGCGTGGAGCTCCGGCTTGTTAACAAAACTGTGACCGAGCAGGGAATCCATTCGCCCAAGCAGCTCAAAAAATCCTACGAAAAGAAACTCGAAGAAAGGCTGAAACTAAAGGAGAGAGTCAAGCTTCTCGGCTAGTGTGTCTTTTGGAAGTGCACCAGTTAGGCGCTCAACTTCTTCGCCACCCTTGATAAAAATCAAAGTTGGGATGCTCATGACACCAAACTTTTGTGCAGTTTCTGGGCTCGCATCTACATCAACCTTCACAACCTTAGCTTTACCTTCGTAATCTGTTGCAAGCTCATCAATCATTGGCTTGATCATTTGACATGGACCACACCATTCAGCAAAAAAATCTATCAAAACCGGCACATCAGATTTAAGAACTTCCGCTTCGAAGTTTTGATCTGTAACTATATTAGCCATAATAACGTTTTAAAAAATACGGAGTGGAGGTATTGTAGCATGCCAAGGAAGGGGTGAACAAGCGTTTGACAGGTGCGGTAATTGTGCGTAGACTACACCTCTACTGGTTAAATCTATTTATTAAACCTTCTCTGAAATGAACCTTCCTTCTCTAGCTCTGAAATCCTTGCTAAGCTTGAACAGTGCTCAAGCTCAAGAGCCAACTACTGCTGAAACACACAGAATGAGTTGGGAGGAAGTTGATGATCAAGACAATTTTCGAGATGTGTCAGAAACCACAGGTGCAGCGCTGCTTGCTCTTTTAGCAAGCCTTGGAATTGCCCTTAGACCTAGACTGCACGGCGGCATCTATTTCCCAACAAAACAGGATCTTTCCTCATGTAGCCGGCCCTCCACTAGAGAAGAAAGTAGAATAGGATCGGGTATGGAACTTGACGACTCTGATGCGCTAAGCTCTAAGCAAGTCTCTATGGCAAAAGTCTCTTTAAGCCATGCTGGTTTTGGTAGAAGAGAGTTAACCCTGTCTGACTTAGACGATACATTCCCACCAATAACTGTAAGAGCACACTGGGGTCTGAGCGGACCAATGACCATAAATGGAGTTCCTATAGATACAAGTGTAAGGGGTGCGACAGATCACTTTCTTTCAGAAGAACAATATCGTCCATCTATTTTATTCCAACCTAGGCATGGGGCTCTCTTCCCATCCAGGAGAATGGCACCTGCAATAGTAGCGAGGGCTCAACTGGGGGTGGTTGATGCTTTCCCAGATGAAAACATGTTTAATTTCCAGGGAGTGCCTTTGAGTGTTGAAGGGGGAAATGAGTGGTTTGGACATTAAATTTTGGTGGAGATAGTTTAAACTAGAACTTCTGAGCTATTGGCGTATTAGCTAATGTGCGAGAAGTGCTTTGCGAAATCTCCTCCTTGAAGAAAACCCCATAAAATGGTATAATTTAAGGAGTAAATTGAGTTCGGTTCGCACATCGCGAACCTCACATCACAAAAACGTATGGCAAAAATTACATTAAAGAAAATCCGGAAATTCCTGGTGGCCGCAACCGCGGCCAGCGCTAGCTTCGCACTCTGCGCAGCTTTGTTCGCAAACTTTGCGGGCAGCACGCTCACAGGCAGCGACCCAACTTCGGGTCATATTGACGCAGCCGCGACCCTAACATTGGAGCAGCAGCCAACAGCTGCAATCACATCTACAAACCCCTTGGCTCCGCACTACGAAGCGGAGCGTAGCTTTCTTTCGGAAGTCTACTCGGCTGATACAAACTTTCAGCTTCTCGGCCTCAACTGGACGCAAGATCTTCCGGCTAGCACCGCAGCCTCAATGGAAATTCGTTTCCAGGATGCACGCGACAACTGGACTGATTGGGAGGAAATTGAGTTGGATCAGGACGGCGCGGAGGAGGGAATTGCCGGCGACCAACTTTGGACATACATTCTCACGGACGACAGCGTGGCCTTTCAATATAAGGCCTACCTCAGCACGGTGGATGAATCTGTCACGCCCAAGCTGGCGGACATTTCTTTCGACTACGTTGCAGGCGGCAATGATTCGCTCCTAACAGGCATGCTCAGCAAGGCAAGTGATCTGACACGCCTCGTTTTTGACAGCAATAGCAAGATTCAGGATCGTGACGATTGGGGTGCAAATGACAGCTACCTTCTCGCAAAAAATCACGTTCAGCTTTCGTCCAGCACAAGCTATGACGAGCTCGATGAAGACGACCTAGAGGACGACCCAGAAATGCGAATCACTCGCACCGAAGAGGAGGACGAAGACGGAAACGAACTTTGGTGGGCGCAGGAATATCCTGAGGAAGTGAAAAAAATCGTCATCCATCACACCGCAACAACAGATGACCTCGACGACCCCGAGCAGGCGATCCGCGCGATCTATTATTATCACGCCATGACACGCGGCTGGGGAGACATTGGATACAATTATATTATCGCGCCAGATGGCACGGTTTATCAGGGACGAGCCGGAGATGATGGCGTTGTGGCAGGGCATTCCGCCGGCTATAACACTGGATCTGTTGGTATCGCGCTACTTGGCGACTACAGTGAAACGCCGGTTGCAGCCGAGGCCGCTGCCAGCCTTATGGATCTGATTTACGAAAAATCGCAGGTGCATGATATTGACCCGGACGGTTACGCCGAATTCCGTGGCGAAAGCATGGCAAATATTATCGGCCACCGCGACGTGGGCAGCACAGCCTGCCCGGGCGAATACGTTTACAATCTCCTGGAAGATATCCGCGAGAGTGTTGGCGCAAGCCTGGACAATCGCCGGCACAGCAATTTTGAAGACGACTATTCATACGAAGAAGTGAACGACGTGGACATGCTCGCACTTGATCCGCAGGACAAGGGTGGTATCTCATTTAAGATTAAAAACACCGGAACCAAGACCTGGAATTCAGACACCTTCCTGACCGTGAACGCGGACAGCCAAGCCGAAGAAATCGCCCAGTTCGACAAGGACACAAATAAATCCGTTGCTGAAATGAAGGAGAGCAGCGTGAAGCCTGGCAGCACCGCAACTTTCAGTTTCACAGTTGAATCTGGACTTTACGGCGGCCTGGCGCACTTTGACGTTTCGCCAATTTTCAACGGGGAAGAAAAGACTTTACATTATATGGATCTGGCCGTTTACGTTGAGCAGCCTTTCCTCGCATTTGATGTTGAGGAAGAAGACGCTCCAAGCCTCATGAAGCCCGGCCAAAAGACCGATGTCACAGTCGTTTTAGAGAACGAAGGGAACGTAACTTGGGAGCGCAGCGGCGACCAAAAAGTCACCCTGGCGGTGCAAGGCAGCACCAGCCTCACTAGCAAAACTACCCTCGCCACAATGGAGGAGGATGAAGCTCCGCCCGGCGACGAGGCAACTTTCACTTTTGAAATCACAGCACCACGATCCGGCGGCACATACACTCTTTACTTCGCTCCAGAAATGGACAGCGGCAACGCAATCACAGCCAGCTCAAGCAGGCTCAGCGTGAAGGTGACCGCAACCGACGAGGACGCAGCAATCATCGATCACAGCAGCAATCTGGATTTCATCCCTGGCGAGAACCGCTTTGTTTGGCTGCAAATCAAAAACCAAGGCATTGAAAAATGGGACACATCCGACCTGGACTTTGACTTCGAAGCCACGCCGGAAACCTCCGGCGCATCCGCAGCCAATGCTGCAAGCGATTTTTCCTTTACCGAGCCGCGCGTAACCGTGAAAAGTCTTTCACCGGGCGCAGCAGGGAAGGTTTATTTTGACCTCACAGTACCGAGCGAACCTGGCGACTACACAATTGAGGTCATGCCAAGCCTCGGCAAAAATGATCTGTTGGACTCGCCCTACGAGCTGGACATCACCGTTGGCGACGTGGAAGTAATTTCCGCATCCGAGTATGAAGATCCAATTCGCATCAAGCTAACGCCTGACACCGAAGTTGAAACACCAATTGTTACTAGCAAAAGTTCATTCTCGGTCTACGATGACGACGAGCTGATTCACACATTCGCGCCAGACAGCCGTTTCCGTATCACCCCGCTCCGCGGCACAGATTCGGCATCCGCCGGCGACTTCAAAGTTTCCGTCGGTTCATATGTTTGGTATCTGGACGGGCCGGTTCGCGTCAGCCCAAATTCGCAGGACGCATACATCCGCATAATGAACATGAACCAGGTTGCAGCTTGGGACACCAGCGTTAATGACAACAAATTCCGCGGCACAATTGAGCTGCGTTACGTGGATGGCGAAGCGATTCTCATCAACGAACTTCCGCTCGAGGATTACCTTCTTGGCGTGGCGGAGGAAACCAACACGACGCCAGTCGAAAAACTCAAAACCATGTCCATTCTTGCCAGGAGTTACGCCTACTTCTACATGACGCAGGCCGAAAAATTCCCGGGCATGCCATATCACTTAGACGACGACCCCGCGACCAGCCAAAAATATCTGGGTTACGGATACGAACTCCGGCATCCAAATGTCTCCGCGGCAGCGGAGGAAACCGCTGGAATGATTGTTACTTACAACGATACGGTGGTTAAAACACCATACTTCAGCCAGTCAGACGGCGTCGCTACAAAGAGCGCGCAATCAGTTTGGGGCTGGACGAGCACACCTTACTTGCAGTCTGTTGCAGACACCTACTGCGAGGCAGATTCGTTCTGGGGACACGGCGTTGGCCTCTCCGGATGCGGCGCAAAAGGCATGGCCGACTCAGGCTTTACATTTGAAGAAATCATCAAGTACTACTACACTGGGGTAGACATTGATGAAATCAAATAAATGCCAAGCGGCACCCCGAATGATTCTAGCTATAAACACAGCCCAGTCCGTCCGCGAAATCTCGCTTATTGATAATGGCGAAATTCTTGCCGAGCGCAGCTGGCCAGACGAGCGCGACGACTTTGAGCGCCTGCTTCCAACCTTGGACGAGATGCTCGAAGAGATCGGCACACAAAAGGAAGAAATCACAGAAATTCTCGTGGTGCAGGGCCCCGGCCACTACACCGCAATCCGTGTGGGCGTAACTTTTGCCAATGCTCTCGCCGAGGGCCTCAACGCAAAACTCCACGCAATTGATACTTTTGAATTGCTTCGCCGCAAGGCCGCAATCACCGAACCACTCCTTGTGGTCACAAACGCAGGAGGCCTTGATGTTGGTGTCCGTGAGTTCGCTAGCGAATCGCCAGCCAGCGATTCTGACGAATCCGCTGAACCAAAAGTCGGCCCGCTCGCAGACCTTCTCGCAGATTTTGAGCATGACAAATACAAGGTCGCATTCGAGCTAAATGAAACTCTCCTCACGCAGCTTCGCGGAATCTGCCTTGAAAAAAACTGGCCCCTTCTCGAAGGGCACGAGCTTTCAACTCTCGGTGAGTCAATCCTCACATTTGGCCTCGAAGGCGCAAGCCAAACCGATAACGCCGAGCCAATTTATTTAAAGGATCCCGTCATCACAAAATCGTCCGATCCCTGGAAAAATCGCTAACAACGCAAGCGCGCAGCCGCGCGCATAACCCGCAAAACTCATGGCACTTTATACCGTCGCAACACCAATCGGAAACCTGGAAGATATTACGCAGCGCGCACTCCGCATTCTTGGCGAAGTTGATTTGATCGCAGCGGAGGACACTCGCCACAGCCGCAAACTTCTGGACCGATACGAAATCAAAACCCCGGTCACCAGCTACCATAGCCACACCACGGACAAAAAAGTCTTGGCGCTGGCAGAGGAGCTCCGAGCCGGCAAAGACATCGCGCTGATTTCCGACGCAGGCACGCCCGGCATTTCCGACCCCGCGTGGTCACTCATCCAAGCCGCACTCGCCGCCGACATTGAAGTGATCCCAATCCCCGGCCCAGCCGCTTTCCTCACCGCCCTCATGGGCGCCGGCCTCCCAATGGACAAATTCCTCTACCTCGGTTTCGTACCTGCAAAAAAGGGACGCCAAACACTTTTCAAATCCATTCTTGACGAAAAACGAACCGTCGCACTTTACGAATCCCCACACCGAATCCTCAAAACCCTCTCGCAAATGCGGGGCATACTCGGCCCAGACCGCCAGATAGTCGTTGCCCGCGAACTCACCAAAATCCACGAAACCTTCCACCGCGGAACCCTCGCCGAGCTGCACGCGCAGTTCACAGAAAAACCGCCAAAAGGGGAGATGGTTGTGTTAGTGGCGCCGAAGTAGTGTTGTCATAGCTCTGACACCGCATTCTCGTATCTTATGCCGCTTTTTTCGTATTGCAAATATTTTCAAAATAGGTTAATCTTTAAATGAACTTAATTTTAAAAACATGGTTTCTATATCTGTTAAAGAACTTCGGGAGCGCATGCCCTTTGTCCGTCAAGAACTTAAAAAAGGAACAACTTTTCTTGTGATTTTTCAAAGCAAGCCAATTGCAAAACTTTCGCCAGTTGACGATCTTTCAGACCTAGAGGAAGCTAGTGATGAAGATATTGAGCTTGCAGCAATGGAGGATTGGGATGGGGGAGAAGAGGATGATTTTCTGAGCGAAGAGGAAGTCAAGTATTATATGTCATTAATGTAGAATTTAATTAACACCTATGAAATTTGGAGATATTTGTTTGGCTAATTTTGAGCCCAGTACTGGGCGAGAATACAGGAAGATAAGGCCGGCCGTAGTAGTGCAAAGCGCAGAGGTCAGCTCCAGCAGTCCATACGTTTCGGTCATGCCAATCTCATCAAAAGTTGAAAAAGTAGGTCAGTACGATGTTCTTCTGTCTCAGGACACCTCGAATAAGTTACAGAAGGACTCTGTCATACGTGTTCAGCAAATTTCCTCCTTTGATAAAAGGCGTATAATTGGAGTTTTTGGAGAGGTCAGCGGCACAACTTCACGCAAAGTTCGCGGATACATCCGCAGGCATTTCGGCCTGTAAAGATTTGATAAAATCTGTGCCCGCGCACACTTTCCTTACTTCCTCTCAAACCCCCAAGTCCCGTCCCATCCTTTGAGTGGGTTTTTGCGCAACCAATCGATTCGCTTTAAATAAGTTTTGGCAGGCCCATCCTCTGGCATCGCTTTAAGCACCTCCTGCACCCGAGCCTCCGCCTCATCCCATTTCTGGTTGCGGTAATACTCCAGCGCCTGATGCCACACCTCCAGCACGCCCGCACCCTTCTTGCTCAGGCCAGCCTTCGCCCCCATGATTTCGTAAATATCAATCGCTTCATCCTTGCCCTTCAACCTCACGCGGTCCACCCGCCTAAACACAAAAGTCTCCTGCGCCTTGCCCGCGTTGCTGCCAATCGTCCCGCCGCTCACTAACGTTCGCGTGCCATAAAATTTATTCCCGCTCTCCAGCCGCGACGCCACATTCACCGTGTCTCCCATGGCCGTATAATCAAACCGATCCTGCGACCCCATATTCCCAACAATCGCCTCGCCACTCGCAATTCCAATCCGAATATTCAATCCAGCATCCTTGCTGCCCGCAGCTCCCGCCGCATTCAACTCAACCATCTTTTCGCGAAGAGCCAAAGCCGCCTTGCACGCCGCCGTAGCATGATCATCCATTGCAAGCGGAGCGCCAAAGAGCGCCATAATTGCATCGCCCTCAAACTTGTCCACAGTCCCGCCATGCTCCATTATCACTCGAGCAAGCGCATCAAAATAAGTGTTAATAACAGTCACCACCTGCTGCGGCTCAAGGCTCTCAGACAGATGCGTAAAATTCTCAATATCCAAGAACATCGTTGTGATGTTCCGACGTTCACCACCAAGCTTCACCTCGCCAGGGTTCTCGCTAATTTGCGCAACCAACTCCGGCGAAACATAATGAGCAAAGGCAGTTCGCAGCTTCCGCTTCTCGCGGAACTCTGTGAAATTTCTATAAGCCATGGCCGCAAAATACGCAACAAGCGCCGCCGCCACCGGCCAAATTAAATCTGGAATCACGCCGCGTCCAAAACTCCACTGCGCATAAAATGGAAATACCAGGGCCTCCGCCGCAAGCACCCCCGCACCAAGCAAAATCGGCGCATAAAGCGCAGCACCAGCCGCCGCCGCAATCATCACAAGCACCAGCATCGCAAAGCCGCCAGCCCCCTGATTCCTCAGGAACTCACCGTCTAGCACGGTTTGGATTGCGTTGGCCTGGATCTCGATTCCCGGCATAGGAATGTTCTGGTCAATCGGTGTGAAATGTCTGTCCTGAAATGCAGCAGCAGTTGCTCCAATCAGCACAATTTTTCCTTCAAAAGTCCCCGGTGCAAATTCGCCACGGAACACTTCAGAAAATGAAATCATAGGGAAGCTGTAGGAGTTCGCCGCATAGTTAATGAGCATCTGCCCATCCTCTGCCGGCACCTCCCTCAAATCGTCAAAAACGTATGCACTTTGGTCAGCAGTGAATAGCCCGCTGCTCTCTTCACCATAAAGATAATCACGAACCATTTTCAGAGCCAGCCCTTCCTCAAAACTGCCATCCACAAGGTAGCCGATAGGAGCGCCATAAACAGCTTGCTCATTGCCGATGACTGAGATGTAGCCAAAGGCCTCGCTACTAGGCTCCGTGAAATATTCTATCGAACCTGTGGATCCAGTTGTTGTTAGAACGTTTCCATCCAACACTTCAGTTGTTTTTGGGTATTTCAGAAGATACACATCCGGACCAAGCGCCTCCAAAAGCAGTGCATCCCCTGGGCTTTCGCCTTCAAGGTAGCTCGCCATTTCCGTCCCAAAATCCTCCCAGCTCGCAGCCTCAGAAAGCGAGCTAGCAATGTCATAAAATGAAACCGTTTTGGTTGAATCATTGAAAAGGATATCAAGGAACATAGAGTTTGCTCCATCTGCGCGAACGTTCTCTGCAACCTGTGCATAGTACTGATTTGACCAGTTAGAAATGCCACCAAGGCCTCCATCCTCAGGCGCCTTCATACTATGTTCGTCGATTTCAACAATAATCACTTCCTCAGCGAGCGGCCGCTCATCATAAAGATAGTTCGTCAGCTTCTTGTTGGTCACGTCTAGCATGCTTGATCCGCGTGCCGTCAGTGCAACAATCAACGTGCCTAGCACTATCCCTGCTCCAACCAGTATTTTTTTTGTTTTTTTATTCACGATTCAGCGATTTTTGATGCGGACCTGTTATTAGGTTCGGTTACATCTGTTAATTATACCACAAAAACCACTACCGGGGAAGGGTTGTTACTTGTTGAGCGAATTTAAACTTCGTCTTCGTGAGTTGAGTAGCTTTGTCTTCGAGTTGCTGCACCTATAAGACCAAGTGCTGCTAGTCCAAAGCCAACAGTGCCAGGGACAGATGAACATCCTTTAGGATCTGGGTCTGGATTTACATCGGTATCAGTATCGCTATCTGTGTCGCCGTCAGCGTCACCATCTGCATCTCCGTCAGCATCAGTATCTGTGTCAGTATCCGCATCAGTGTCTGTATCAGTGTCACCTTCGCTGTGCCAGTCAGAGAACGCATTCCAAGCATCAGCTTCGATTGCATCTTCAAGTAGACCTTCATTCGGACCATACCAGTCACCAGAGATATCTGAACCGTAGACGACTGCTTTGAACTCTTCCATAGATTGTGAGTCACTCAAGTCGTTTGTGTATGTAAAAGGAGCATAAATCCCGGTAACGATTCCAAGTACGCCATTACCTGTTGCATCACTAGTGACAAAATCACCGTCTGATGCAGTACTTTCATAGTGAGCAAGCCATCCGCTAACGGTTCCTTGAACCTCAGCAAGTGAGCCTTCACCTTCAAGAACGATTTCGCCGCCATCAACTTCAACGATTCCATCAGAACCTTCTTCAGAAAGATCAGTGATAGTTCCTTCCAGGAATTCGTAAGCAAGGCCAGGTGTAAGAATACCTGCAGCTGCAGGACATTCAACATCAACATAGCGTCTTTCTGTTACCTCGTTCCCACTGTCATCTACAAAGTGTAGGTCAAGAAATTCAGCAGTACCTGGGTATTTCACAGAATCTCCAAGGTCCGCGATTGGGAATTCAAAATCATAAGTTGCACCACGAGAACCTCCACTGCAAGCATAAATCTGGAGACCAGTGCTGTCTGTTAAATAAGCTTCAGCAGTTTCAATATTTCCTTCATCTTCAACGCTAACTACAATCTCCCAAGTAGCCAAATTACAGTCGATCACAGTAGGGTTGCCGTAGTCTACAGAAACCTCATCACCACCATCCTCCGCAGCATATTCAATTTCAGGTGGGGTTGTATCTTCAACTGTTAATGTTGTTGGGTCTGAACATTGACGAACAACATATCCGTCAGACGAGCCTTGTACTAAGAAGGAGTCAGGTTGGCTATCGTATGCTCGTTGGAAGTTGAAGGCAGCTCCATATTCTCCGAGAGCTGTGTTATATGCTCTGTCAGCTTCAACTGAATTCATCGGATCACCGACGACAATAACTTTGTCAGAAGCTCCTTCATCAGAAAAGAAAGCAATATCAGAAGCAGAGTCATAATAGAATCCAGCTTCATTATAAGCACTAGAGTTGAACACCTCTGTTTCTCCACCATAGGCATCATATTCGTAGCCAACAAGAGTGGTCCCAGAAGTGTTTTCTGATCCATAAACCAGTCCCGTTGAGTCATCAATGCCTCCTATAGAATTTATCGAATAATTTACTGTACTAGTTGGTGAGCCAGTTGTTCCATATCCGTAAACGGCAGTTTCCCAAGTACTATTCCCACTTAAGAATAAGCCATCCGTTGATGGGGAATAGGAGGTGGGATATCGATCTTCAGTAACAGCAAAATCAGAAGTAATATCACTCCATGTAACACCACCATCTGTAGATCGGAGTATTTGGTCAGAGGTCCCATTTCCATCCGAGTCTATAGCCATAAATGCCTGCCCATCTGCTTTACCAAGTTGTCCGGCTACACACCAAACATTTTCCCAACTACCAGCTGTTGCCTCTAAAGTTGTACCAAAATCTGCATCCACACTGCTAGTAGAACAGGTATAATCATTAGCTCCAGCTTGTGCACTAGGGATTAATGCATCCATAACACGTTCTCGAAGTTCATCTTGTCCCACCATTGTGGATGCAAGAGTTAGACCACTAGCTATTACCAATGGGTGCCTCAATAGTTTTTCAGAAGGTCTACGCATGGATTCAAGGGTTACTTTACGTCTAAAATATCACATAAAACCCCTTAAAAGTCAAGCCAGATTAGTTTGACAGTGTGTAAATGTTGGTGCTTTCACCTGTTGAAGACCGAGAGACAACGTAAGGAAAATAGAAGGTTCCAGACTCTCCTTCGTAATATCCAGAGCCGACAACAGACAGTTCAGGAGTAGCAAATGGCAGATAGGTGTCATAAATAATTTGCCATTCAAGATAGGGGATGGAGTCACCATTTTCATCAATCAATAGAGAGATAATATCAAACTGTAAAAATAGATTTTCTACATCTGGGTCCATAGTTTTTTGATATACGTCTTCGTAGAAAGTACTTGAGGCATCATCCTCTACAGTCATGATAATATAATCGCTAGCTGAAGCGTCATTTATTAGGGATTGGTAAATCTCAGTATTTACTAAATCTCTTGCCCAACTTCTAGCACCAAGAGACGCTGCATCATCCGGCACCGAAAGAATCGCATTCCCATAAGTGTCCTCTCCGTATATCTGCCACAAAATAACAGATGGGTCGTCATCGGAAGGAATGAAGGTCAAATCTCCATCCTTGTCATTAGCCCCATCTCCTGGGAAAACATATCTTATGCAGCTACTGCTATATTCATCGTCCATGCAAGGTGTTCGTAGTCGTAAATAAAAAGCATTCATGCCAAGTTCACTAGCATTGAAAGTCCCACCAATAGGATAATCTGCTCCATCATCCGCATACAAAGGCACCGTCACACTCTGCCCGTACATCAACTTGTTCCAATTGCAGGGGTGATCGGGTGCGAGGTCCGAGTCCAGAATAGAGCACTCGTCAGACAAACCTGCGCTGCCGGTCCCGGGGATTGGCGTGTAAAAAATGTAATCGAGGCCGTCCACCTCATTCGTCTCCGCCACCGAGCGCACATCATAGCTGGCCCATGCCTTGCAGTCGTCGGTGCTAGTCGCGCTGGTGGTCGAGTCGTATTCCAAGCAAAAAACATTATCGCCAGCAGTCGTTGTCACGCTTGCCGGGTCAAAGCCGAGCTCCGCGTCGCGTATCTCCATCACAGCCAACTCCGCAGCGGACTCCGCCGCAAGCCGCGCCTGCGCCGTCCCCTCAATCTCGCGGAAATAAATCACTTTGTCGTGCGTGTTCTCAATAGTTGTGCCGGCAACCAACATAATCACCGTCATAATCAGGAACGCAAACACAAGCGAGTAGGCGGGGGTTTTGTTCATGCTGATTTTCATAATTTTCGTGCTAGCTAATAATTTTATTCATACGAAACAACCTCACCATAAACACCGCTCGAAACAGTGCGTTGCAAGGTAATAACAGGTGCGTCGCCGAGCAGGCCAGACGAGTAGTCGTCACTCAAACTGACTGTCATAATAATTGTCACTTGCGGCTGCACCTGCACCGCTCCTTCTGCAAAAGCGCGGTAAGGATCTTCCACCGGAGCAATTATCACGTAAAATCCCTGGATATCGATTGCGCTCGGGGTGATTGGTTCAAAATCGCGAATATCGCCATCCGTGCCAGTGTAGCTGGACATGTACTCCCAAGTATCCACAATTCCATCTGGTTCCGCAGAGTCCGTTCCCATGAGCCTCAACTTAGCCAGGTGATAGTCGTCAAGGTTGCGGTCAAAAGCTTGCAGAGCAAAAACCGTCCGTTCGTCACCTGCACCGTTTATCAAAATGATCTCATCTGTGAAGTAGTTATCAAGATCCGCACACGCCGCGCCGCCCTCGCACATTGCATTCATGTCCTCCGCGTCTGCCGCAGAATCATAAGGATGCAGCCCTTCATCTCGATCCTGCTGACTAGAAACAGGAAGTCCTGTTGGGCAGGCCTCTGGGTAAGTGCCACTGCCATCCGCGCACTCAGCGCCATAGTCCGGGCTGGTGCCATCAAAACCGACATCCGGTCCACCAGTTCCTGGGTCGTGAAAAGTCTGTCCGTACCAGCCGTAATCCTCGGTGGTCCAACCGGTCTCATCCTGCACGTTTCGTAAATAATAGGCTTCGTAATCAATTGTGCCACGCTCCACAGACCTCGCAATTTGATCCATTGCTGCCTCCGCCTCGGTGTACAAAAACACCTGCGACTGAATCCGCTTTGTGCTCTTGAGCGTGTTAACCATTACCGTCAGCGAAATCGCTGCAACAATTGAAAAAATCGTAAGAGTTATCATCATCTCCACCAGAGTTGTTGCTCGTCGCCGTCCGAATTTTCCACTCTTAATAAACATTGGCAATCGTTCGCGTTAAGGAAATAGAATGTTCGTCTCCGTCCAAATCTGCCCAAGTCACTGTTGATGTTACTTCAAAAGAGTCACTACCATCTCCGTCTGGATAATAAAAAGAGAGCACGCGCGTAAAGGCGTCCTCTTCAACCGTGGTTAGCCCAAGCCCAGGATTGCTTCTGTGCAGCCCGCCCTGCGCATAAAAAGGAACATCTTCGTAATTGCCGTCGTCATCCACATCAACCCAGTAATTATACAAAGAAACTTGACCAGTCTGCAGGCCGCCTACTGTTTGCAGATTCCATCCCATCATTTTGCCATCAGTATCATCAAAATTCCGCTCAAGCACCATCTCGTCACCGTCGCTTATAGTCAGTCTTGACCCTGCAGTCGCGCAATCGGCAACATCTGTTATGCCCAGTTTGTTCCAGCAATTTTCTGCATCAGATGCAAAGTTCAAATAGTTGGTATCACGCACATTTTTCACGGCCTCAATACTCTCCAGCGCCAGGTTCATTGCCACCAGTTTTTCGCCAATAACCTCATTGCCCATTAGCGAAGTCCGGATCAGCACCATCGCCGAAGTCGTTGCAATTACAATCACAGTGATGGCAGCAAGAGTCTCAATTAAAGACTCAGCCGGCCGCGGTTTAAAATACTTGAAGATTTTCATAGTGTGGAGTTTCACATCACCTTGCGGCAACGAATCCATCATAACGCTGACGGCAAAAAAATTCTATGTTAAAATCAATGCGTCCTTCACGAAATTCACGCAAATCACGAATGATCACGCCACGCACCCGCGCTTTCACTTTGATAGAAATGATGATTGTCACAGTAATCATGGCCATTCTTGCAATAGGTCTGCTTTTTGCATTCCAAGGCACCAAGGACAAGGCCGACTTTTCCAATCAGCAAATCCAGGTGGTGAACCTGATTCAGGAGGCTCGTGGGCTTTCGCTTTCCAATCTTATGGTGGAGAGCGGCGGAACGGATTATGTTGCGGAATACTACAAGCTTGAAATTGCACCTGCAGCAGTTTCTCTCACAGCTCACGCAGACACAGACGAGGATGGAATCGCAGATGCTTCAGTTGAAATAGGTGAGGTCACATTCGAAGGCGATGTATTCGTTAGGCTCTCAACGATTTTTGATGCTTATTACTATCCGCCCTACGGCGACGTTTGTATTGACGATTGTAGCACCGGCCCTACGCAAGACACCTTCACACTCACAGACGGCGTAAATGAAACGGACATAACAATAACAATCTACGGAGGTTATCCGGAGGTGGAGGAATAAGCCTAACGGCTTTGCACAACAAAGCCAATAATCTTTCCTGGTACAAAGATTTCTTTAACAATGTCGCCTTCCAAATATTTGGTCACGTTTTCAAGTTCGCGTGCCGCAGCAAGCGCATCCTCTTTGCTGACGTCCACCGGCAGTTCAATTGTGCCGCGCAGTTTCCCATTCACCTGAACCGCGAAGGTCACATTGTCCTCAACAAGCATTGCTTCGTCTGCTTCTGGCCACTCTGCCAGGAACACGCTCTTTTTGTTCCCAAGCATCTCCCAGATTTCTTCCGCAAGGTGAGGGGCAAGCGGCGCAAGTACTCGCACCACCATGCTCTTTTGCTCCGCATTCAAACCTGATTTGAGCGCTTCATTTGTCAGCTCCATAAGCGCCGCAATCGCAATGTTAAAACTCATGGACTCGATTGCTTTGCTCGCACGTTCAACAGCTTTGTGTACGGATTTTTCCATCGCCACGGCAACGTCCGTTGCTTCGCTTTCGCTCGCAGTGGGTTCTTGCTGCATCATCCTAAAAAACCTATCCACAAACCGCACCACGCCCATAATTCCTTTGTCGTTCCAATCGCCGCCCTCCGTAAATGGCCCCATAAACATGAGGTACATTCGGAAAACGTCGCTCCCAAACTTCTCCACAAATTCGTCCGGACTCACAACGTTCCCCTTGGACTTGCTCATTTTGGCGCCGTCCTTGGTGATCATTCCTTGGTGGACCAGTCGCTTGAACGGTTCCTTTGCATCCACGTGTCCCAAGTCATGCATTACTCGATGAATAAAGCGCGCATAAAGCAAGTGCATGCAAGCGTGCTCAGGCCCTCCAATATACATGTCAACGGGCATCCATTTGTCCGCCTGCTCTTTGTCCCAGGCCGCTTCCTCGTTCCGCGAATCAGGGTAACGAAGGAAATACCAACTACTACAAACGAAAGTGTCCATTGTGTCTACTTCACGTCGCGCGGCGCCGCCACATTTGGGGCAGTCCACGTTCACAAAATCCTCAGCCTCCGCAAGCGGCGACTTCCCCTTTGGCACGTAATCTTCAACGTGCGGATGAACCACCGGCAAGTCCTCTTCCGGCACCGGCACCTCGCCGCACTTTTCACAGTAAATGATAGGGATAGGTGCGCCCCAATAGCGTTGCCTTGAAATAAGCCAGTCACGCAGCCGATAATTTACCACGCGCTTACCCCAGCCCTCGGTTTCCATTTGTTCGTACATTTTTTCCGCCGCCTCCTGGCTGCTCATTCCGGTATACGGTCCGCTGTTCACCATCCATCCGTGGTCATGCAAATGCTCTTTCCATTCAGCTACATTTTCTTCATACGAATCACCCTCGCGCGGCACAATAACTTGCGGCACAGTCAGGCCTTTTGCACCTGCAAACTCAAAATCACGTTCGTCGTGGGCAGGCGTTCCCATTAGCGAACCAGTTCCATACATCAGTACAAAATCTGCCACAAAGATTGGCATCTTTTCACCGGTCATTGGGTTAATTGCATGCATTCCAGTCAGGATACCAGTTTTTTCGCGGTCGCCCATTTGCCTATCCAGCTCGCTCTTACCGCCAGCCTCTTTCACGTATGCTTCCACCTCCGCACGCGCGTCATCTGTGACATATTCCATGAGCCGCGGATGCTCTGGCGCAATCGCCACAAAATTGGTTCCGTAAATTGTATCAAATCGCGTCGTGAAGATGCGGATTTTTTTATGCTGATCCTCCGCAATCCGGAAGTCCGCCTCGCAGCCCTCGCTACGCCCAATCCAATTCTTTTGCATGCTCACGGTTTTCGCAGGCCAGTCCAGCCCTTCGTAATCAAGCAGTTTTTCCGCGTAATCCGTGATTTTGAAAAACCACTGTGTCAAATTTTTCTGAATAACCTCGTTTTTGCAGCGCTCACAAGCGCCGTTTTCAACCTGTTCGTTAGCAAGCACAGTCTGACATCCGCCGCACCAGTTCACAGGCGCCTCCTTGCGGTAAGCCAAGTCATTTTTGTATAGCTGCAAAAAGAGCCATTGCGTCCATTTGTAATATTCCGGCGATGACGTCTCGATATCGAGATCCAGGTCATACATGCCGCCAATCGCTCCAATCTGCTCCTTCATTTTTTCAATATTCGTGCGAGTTGTTTCCGCAGGATGCACGCCAGTTTTGATGGCATAATTTTCCGCAGGCAAGCCAAAAGAATCAAATCCCATCGGCTGAAAAACCTCCTTGCCGCGCATTTTCATGTATCGCCCCCAGGTGTCCACCGGCCCATAATTGTACCAGTGCCCAATGTGCAATTTGTCGCCACTTGGGTAGGGGAACATGGTCAGGTTGTAGTATTTTTTGCTTTCGCCACTTGCGTCACTGCTGGTGCCGCTGTTCTCCAAATCTACCTTGAAAATCTCCGACTCGCGCCAGCTCTTCTGCCATTTTTTTTCTACGTCCGTGGCTTTGTAATTTTGCATGTCCGCATCATACCGTCGGGGCGGGTGTGGGGCAAGTTTTGATGCTAAGGTTTAAGCCGCTTCCTCATGATTTATTGCTTCGCGTTTAACCCCAAGTGCTAGCATTGCGTTAATGAGCTTGCTTCCGGCTGCTTTAACAAATTTTGCCTCTGCAACCACGTTTCCACGGTGCCTAACTTCTCTTTTTTGGGCAACACTTGGCGTGTCATCAGCAGGTGGCGGTGCAACTGCATCTGGCCCTGGCAACTGGGCATGTGGATTTCGCGTATTGTATCCAAGGAAGTCTGTCATGAATTGGCGGTCCTTATTGTCCATTGCTCTGCCGTGCGTCATTCCTGACTCGTAAGTTTCCATGGCACTTTGAACTTCACGAGCCGCATTTATTACATCCTGTAATCTTCCTTGTTCTTCATCAGATAAATTCGCAGGTACAGCCTCCAGAATATCACTCGCAGCCATTCCAAAAAGGGTGAGGCTATCTCCAATATCTTCCACGCCACCTCTTTTTTCTCCATGGTGTGGGTCATAAACAGGTTCCTCTGTGTAGAGAAAGCCCTTAGCCTTAAGTGCCCAATCAAGAGCATGTGGCAATATTCTCGTAAAGCTAGTAACTTCCGGTCTTTCCATTGCAGTGCTAAGCGCTTCACGTGTGGAAGCAAGGCTTGCATCAACTATCATTGGGTCAGCGATGTCAGCAACTTCTGCTGTGTTTGGCACATGTTGCGTATCTGGCGCGCCTGGGGCTACTGCTATGATTTTTTCATCTGGCATTTTTTCGTGTTTAGTTTTTTAATGTCCACCTGGAACTGAATATAGCATATCCGCCCGAATGGAATCCTGGGCTTGTTCAATGAATGCGTTTTCATAGGTCACAATGTCGCCTCCAAAAACCAGAAGGCTAACAGATAAACTTAAAAGGAAAACCGAGCACATTATCACTAGTGTTTTTGATTTCCAGCTGAGTCCTGAGAAAGTATCCATTCAAGTGAGTTTTAAGGGTATTTTCTTAAGCGATCGTGACATAATAACACAATTAGCTTGATTCGTCAAGCACGTGTAACCAAGAGAACCGCTGTTTCATGCCAAAATCACCTGATTTTTTACCCTGGCAATTTTTATGTTAATGCTGTGAGCAATGGCATGGTGATCTTTGCAAAGTGGCGCCAGGAAGCGCGGGTCATGGGTTTTACCAAGCGCAAATGTCTGCGTGTGATGGATGGCAACGGCCTCCCTGCAGCAACTTCGAATTGAGCACTTATTGCCATGCTCTTTCTGTATAACTCTTTTTATTTTAACAGGTATGTAGCGTGATTCTGTCTGATCCAGCTCTTCAGCAATTACCACCTTTTCTTTTTTAATTTCTTGTTCGCGCTTTTCAAGCGCTTCTAAAAGGAATTCATTCACATCAATGCCTTTACCTTGTAGTTCAAGCAATTTCGTAGTGACTTCATCAGACAATTGCAAAGTGTGCCCGGGCACACTTTTTGCCTCAATTTTCGGCTTGGGCAAGTCATTCGCAATGTCATTTCTTGCAAACTTTTCATCACGCACCAAAGTTTCAATGGCACTTTTTGGCAGCACCCGCAATTTGTCCGCCAAAACTTCTTCATTTACGCGCGTAGCAATGGAAGCAACACGAGCAAGCTTGTTGACGCTCACCTCGCCACTGACAAGCATGGCTTTCAAAACGGGCGTATTATCAAATCGTCTCTCCAGGTTCAAAACTCTTCTAATTTGCCGCTCACTCAAGCCAGCCAACTTCTTCGCGAAAACAAAAATGGATTCATATCCTTTTCGTTCATACAGCCTTCGCCGATGAATCTCAGGGAGTAGGCCCATAAATTTCCTTCGCCAAAAGAGCGCGTTCCCCCCAAATTTTTTAGCCATGGTGAAAAGCTGTTCGTCCGTTAAGCAAGTTACATTTTCTGTTGAATTTTTCATACGATTGAATGGTTAATGGAGCCTTCATTCTAGCAGAAAATCACATCCGCTAACAGGTTAAAATGGCACCTCCTGCGTATTTTCGCTGGACGAATGGAGGGGAAAATTGCATGGTGAGTGAACGCTCACCCGCCATCACGACAATCCGCCGAACATACTACGAATATGCCACAAAAAACAGCACCACAGCATAGACTTCCGCCTCCAAATCTGCTATAATTAACAGATTCGCGCTGAATTCGCGCACGGCGCTAGAAATGCGCTCGTTCACACGTCGCGCATGCGCACAACAAACCCAACACATATGAACTTAATTCTGAACATTCTCAAAACGGTCCCGCTGTTCCAAGCTCTGACTGAGGAGGAGCACCAGTCCGTGATTGAACACATAACAATGGAATATTTCCCGGCGCATCACGTGCTTTTTCAAAAAGGCGTACTCGGGGATTCAATGTATATTATAAAGTCGGGAATGGTTCGCATTTTCCAGGAAGCAGCTTCTGCTGATTCTGCCGCAACCGACCTAGCCCAACTCGGGGAAGGTGATTTCTTTGGCGAAATGGCTTTGATTGAAGATCAGCCTCGCATGGCAAGTGCAGAAACCCTTTCAGACTGTGAGATTTTCATGCTTAAAAAGGAAGACTTCGCGCAGCTACTGCAAAAAAGCCCTGAAATTGCACAGAAAGTGCAACAGGCATATGCGCTTCGCAAAGGAGAAAACGCGGCAACTTCGTCCGCGCCGGCAAACGCCACGCCACCAAACGCCGCGCCGGCTGCGCCAGCGCCACCAGCTAACCAACAATAATGCTCATACTTCAACTCATGATCGCGCATCTTCTGGGAGATTTCGTCTTCCAGTCGAACAAGCTCATCAAAGAGAAATATGCGGGCTGGTTTGGAACCTTCAAGCACGTTTGTATTATTGCTGCCTGCTCCATTATTGCGCTCTTCCCATACCTGGGGACACTGCGAGCATGGATAGTTATTGCAATTATTTTTGCAGTGCATTTTTCGCAGGACTTGCTCAAAGTTGAGTACGACAAATTCTATAATAAAGACAAGAGCCCGCTTCCGTTTTTTGCGGATCAGGCGCTTCACTTGCTTCTGATTTTTTATCTCGGACGTGGCTTCGTGGCAAGCGATGCATTTGCATTGCCAACCTGGCTGATGGAACTTCATGGCTCTCAAACTCTGGCGGCAGTACTGGTTGGACTTGTGCTGATTTCATATACATTCGACATCACGGTTTACCAATTCAAGCGGCATAAGAAAAAGAAGCTTTCGTATCATCCAGATTACGTTGGCATGCTACAGCGCTTGCTCGCCTTCACCATTTTCTACCTCTTGTTTTTCGCTTTGTACCTTATTTATCTCGTCGCGTAGGTCTATATTATTCAGGCTCACAGCTTCACCACGCAGGTCGATTTTATTCTCTTTAGTAGTGAGTTCAAGGAATGTGAAAGTCCAAACCGCGGTAGCAAAAATATGGAAAACCCCCATAAAGTAGGCTCCAAAGTAGAGCGCCACCAAACCAATAATCGCGCCCACAACAACTCCAATCGCAGTCAGTGTAAAGCTCGCGAATAGGAAAATCGGTGCAATAACCAGCGCCGGCACAAGCAGCGCAATCACAATATTAATTACGATCCGCAGCCCAATAATCGTCATCAAAAGCAGCATGAAAACCGTATGATGCAGCTGCCTAATCACAAGTCCACCACTGGCCAGCATACTGTTGAAGACGCCTTTTTTGTCGATGACTATGTAGTATTCGGAGTATGTGAAAAGCAGGGTCAAAAACAGCCCTATTATAAAGAAGAAAAGGAAGATCCAGCCCAAAAAGCCAACAAAAGCCTCAACGCCAAGGTTGCGCAGGACAAAGGCGGCCTCCGTTGCAATACCAACAAATCCAAAAGTTTTCACCAAAAGACTGTATTCAAAAAGTTGTAAAAATCGCGAGAAGCCAAAGCTAAATGCCTGGACTGCCGTGACCTTGTGGCCAATGCGCATGTGGGCAACTGCTTGAATCAGAGCGCACTGTGTGAAAATAGGTAAAAACAGATAAATCAAAGCAACAATCGCGGACAGAATAATAAGCAGCACTCCCAAGCCAGTGTTGTTTGAAATAATGTCTATCGCCGTTTCAAAAACAATCTTCATTGCAGACTTATCTCCTGCATGTGGATTAATATATGGGGAAGTCCAAAATGCCGCCCCCTGATACATCAAATACCCTATCCCAATCAAGGACGAGAAAACAGCTGGCAGCAAGCCAAACCAGAAGATAAGAGGTTTGTTTTGCTGGGTCAGCGCCCAAGCATCACGTATTATTGCGCGATATTTCATGCACGTATTATGCAGGCAAAGTCGATTTGCGCCAAGAGGGAATTTGAGAGTATACTGCGGCCATGCCATTTAAAGGAACCAAAACTGTCAGCCTAGGGAAATTGACTTGGATGGATGTTCAAAATCCAAGCCCAGTCCTTCTTGAAAAACTAAAAAGCAATTACGGCTTTCATGAGCTTGACGTTGAGGATTGTCTTTCTGAGCATCAGCGAGCCAAAATTGACGAGTACGACGATTACCTTTTTATAATTCTGCACATTCCTTATTTCGACAAACGCAAAGGGCGCATTGTTAGCGAAGAAGTGGACATTTTCATTCAAGCTGGAATGATAATTACGGTGCACTGGGGTGGGCTCAAAGTCCTCACCGATATGTTTGAAAAAGCACAAAGCAGCGCAGCTTTCAGAAAGGAAGTTATGAGCCACGAAAGTGGATTCCTTCTTTACGAAGTAGTGGATCAACTTTACTCAAGCGCATTCCCAATCCTAGACAAAATTGAACGCAACGTGACTGGTTTGGAGAAGGATGTGTTTTCACTCAGCCAACAGCACGACATGCTGCGTGAAATTCTTACTACAAAAAAGAACATCATTACTTTCCGCCGATTGATTGCACCGCAACGTACGGTGATTGCACAGATTGAACACAAGAATCAAAAATTCCTCCCAGACAGTCTGGAGATTTATTTTGACGACGTGGTGGATAAAGTGGAAAAAATGTGGAGCAGCCTTGAGAATCTGAAAGATCTGATTGAGTCGCTGCAGGATACCAACGAATCCATTATTTCGCACACTACAAACAATGTAATTAAGATCCTCACGATTTTCTCTGTTGTGATGCTCCCGCTCACATTCCTCACCGGATTGTATGGGATGAACGTATCTCTGCCTCTAGCAGGAAATGACAGCATTTTCTTCATGATCGCAGGTGTGATGGTAGGGGTTGTCCTTACTATGCTTGGATACTTCAAGTTCCGTAGGTGGATTTAAAGGCTCCGAACCCAAAACGCTCCTTGAACCGAAGAAGGACTTATTAGCTGTTCTATTCTTTGAAATTTCTTATGCCACGTTGATTTTCTCTTGCCTTCTTTAAAGATCTGATCTAGAATACCCGCGCTTAATTTTAGTAAGACCAAACTCTCATGAAACGTGACGCAAAGAAAAAAGTAATCGGCAAATATCAGAAGCATACTAAGGACACCGGTAGTGCTCAGGTTCAAGTTGCGATCTTAACAACTAGGATCAATCACCTTACCGATCACCTTAAAACCCACAAGAAGGATATCCATTCCAGAAAGGGACTTTTGAAGTTAGTTGGACAGAGACGTAGACACCTTCAATACATGAAGCATAGGAGTAGAGAAGATTACGAAGAAGTTGTAAAGCAACTTAAATTACGTAAATAAAAGCAAGGCTCCTTTGGAGCCTTCTTTCTTAGTTAAAATTGTTCTTTAAAATAATCCGCCCGATGCCGGGCAGACCCGCAAAAAGCACTCAGTGGGAAGTCACAAGACATCTCTCCTAAATAGGTTATGGTCGAAGGTTTGGAGATATCTTGAAACTTCTTTCTGAGTAGATGCGCAGCGCAGCGAAGCATCATTGTTCCTGCATAGCGTCCTTTGCCCCTTAGGGGTATTGCATTTGCATATGGGTCTTGAACCTATTTATATAAATACTCAGAAAATGAATATACATACAGTATCAAAAGAGGTGGCAGGCCGCACCTTAACAATTGAAACAGGCCAAATAGCGCTCCAAGCAGACGGAGCAGTTACAGTGAAGTACGGGGAAACCGTAGTTCTTTGTACTGCAATGATGTCAGCATACGGGCCAGAAGAAGCGGACTTTTTCCGCCTCACAATGGAGTACCAAGAAAGATTTTACGCATCAGGAAAAATCAAAGGTTCTCGCTTTATCAAACGTGACGGACGCCCATCAGATGATGGAATCCTGAAAGCACGACTGACTGATCGCCCAATTCGTCCAATGTTCCCTAAAGGAATTACAAACGAAGTTCAGGCAATTACAACCGTACTTTCCGCAGACCTTATTAACGAGCCAGGCGTATTTGCAATCACCGGTACTTCATCAGCAATGATGAATGCAGGTCTTCCATTTGAAGGTCCTCTCGCAGCTGTGCGAATCGGGATGAAGGATGGTGAACTTATTGTTTTCCCAACAATGGAGGAAACAGAAGAAGGCGACTTGGATCTTGTTGTAGCAGGAACGGCTGACGCAATCGCAATGGTTGAGGCAGGCGCGAATGAAGTAGACGAAGAAACTCTACTTAAAGCTCTTGAACTTGCTCACAGCGTGATCAAGGAAATTTGCGCAATGCAAGTTGAGCTCACAGCAAAAATCAATCCAACGCCACGTGAATTTACAGTTTCAAAAGCTTCAGACGAAATGTTGACAGCAGTTGGAGGAGTAATTTCACAAGCAGAACTAGACGGCGTGACTGGAATTTTGAAATCTGAAATCAAAACTAAGGTTCACGAAATCGAAGAAAAAGTTCTTGCACATTTTGCGACGCAAATTGAAGAAGGTGAAATGACAGAAAAGAAACTGCTCGCTGCAGTGGACAAACTAGTCTTTGGAAACATGCGTAAAAACATTCTTGAAAACGGAAAACGTATTGATGGACGTGCCGCAGACGAGATTCGCCCAATAGAATGCACAGTTGGATTGCTGCCACGAACTCATGGTTCAGCACTATTCCAACGTGGTGAAACTCAAGCACTAACTATCACAACACTTGGTGGACCAGGTGCTGCGCAAATCATAGACACAATGGATATCGACACAGAAAAACGTTACATCCATTACTACAACTTCCCACCTTACTCAGTTGGTGATGTTCGCCCACTTCGTGGGACTTCACGCCGAGAGATTGGTCACGGAATGCTTGCAGAACGTGCACTTCGCCCAATGATTCCAAACAAGGAAGACTTTGCATACACAATGCTTCTTGTTTCAGAAATCATGACTTGTAACGGATCTAGCTCAATGGCTTCAGTTTGTGGTTCAACGCTTTCACTTATGGACGCGGGTGTGCCAATCAAAAAGCCAGTAGCTGGAATCGCAATGGGTATGGTCGCTAGTGACGAATTCAAGGAAACAGGGAAGGGAAGCTATGCGATCCTTTCTGACATCCAAGGATTTGAAGATTTTGCTGGAGACATGGACTTCAAGGTAACAGGAACAAGCGATGGTATCACTGCATTGCAGATGGATATCAAGGTTAAGGGAATCACAATCGAAATGATGCGTGAGGCTCTAACAAAAGCGAACGCAGGCCGAGCTCACATCATGGGCAAAATGCTTGAAGCGCTTCCTGCAGTACGAACAGAAATGTCCAAGTACGCACCAATGATTACAAGCCTAAAGATTGATCCAGACTTCATCCGTTCCATAATTGGTAAGGGTGGTGAAACTATCCAAAAGATTACTGGAGAATGCGGAGTTGAAATGGATATTGAGCAGGACGGACTTGTGACTATCACAGCGCCTGACCAAGAATCTGGAGACAAAGCACTCGCATGGGTGAAACAAATTATTTACCAACCAGAAGTTGGCGAAGAGTTTGAAGGAACTGTTGTTTCAATTCAGGACTTCGGCGCATTCGTTGAATTCATTCCTGGAAAGGACGGACTAGTTCACATTTCAGAACTTAGACCATTCCGTGTTGCTAACGTTAAAGACGTAGTTTCAGAAGGAGACAAGGTTAAAGTAAGACTTGTGAAGATCGACGACCAAGGTCGTTACGGACTTTCAATGAAGGAATACTACACTGAAAGCGATAGCGCAGCGGACGCTCCTAAACCTGCAGCACCTAAGCCTGATGCTCCAAAGCATGAAGAAGGTGGGTTTTAATCCTCTTGCGAATCTTTAAAATTTTGGTAAGATTCTGGGGCCGCATCCGCGGCCCCTTTGAAATTGCAGGCATCATATAATGGCTATTATGCCGCCTTGCCAAGGCGGAAATACGGGTTCGATTCCCGTTGCCTGCTCCAAATAAAAAACATTATGAACTGGAGAGGGCTATATCACAAAGCGTACGCAAAATTATCAATGAACTCAGTGCATAATTCCAAGTTGCTGCATTATTATGATTTTACCAAGACACTAATTTTCTTCTGTCTGGGCGGACTTTTGAGCATTGAGCTTTCTGGCTTCGAAAACTCAACACTTTGTTTCATCAAAGGAATGCTACTCCTGGTTGGGATTGTATCTTTTATATTTTTCTTTCTAACATTCAGGCAGATTTTGAACAGAAAAAATATAGGTGGCTGAAAAAGTTCTAACATCCTTCAGTGTGGTGCTCCAGTAAAATAACAGGTTAAAAATCCAGGCCCCTAATGGGAGGGGGAGGCGGAATTACTGTTTAGAAAACACTTTTATATTGCTATAATCCGTGCATGATTAAGCTCACAGTACTACATAACGAACTCCCAAGTTTCGTAAACAGCCTTGCTGGTTTTAGCATCTTAGTTGAAGCTTATGGTCTACGAATTTTGTATGACACATCTATAGAGGATCAAATCATACAAAACACAAAAAAGGCTGATATAGATGTTTCGAATTTGGATTTTGTTGTATTAAGCCATGGACACTGGGATCACACAGATGGGCTCAAATGTTTAGACTACACAAGGATTAAAAACCTATTAGCCCACCCAAGTTGTTTTGAAAAGAAATTGGACTATAAAGAAGGATATTCTTGTGGTTGTGAAGTGCCTTTAGAGGAGTTACAAGAAAAAACAAATGTATTTCTTTCAAAAGAGCCTAAGTGGCTTATGCCAGGAAAAATAGTATTTTTAGGTGAAATACCAAGAGAAAATAATTTTGAGTCACAAGATGCTGAAGATTCAACAGGAACGCATAAAAAAGATTTTGTATTGGACGATTCGGCACTTGTAATTAAGAGCGAGAGAGGTGTTGTTGTAATTTCAGGCTGCTCGCACTCTGGTATTTGCAATATTATTTCATATGCTGAGAGAGTGACTGGAGAGAAAGTACATGCTGTTCTTGGTGGCTTCCATCTTTTTAATGATGAAGTAACAGACCAAACCATTAGGTTCTTTCAGCAGCATAATATTGAAAAGATTTATCCTGCTCATTGTTTGAATGATTATGCTTTTTCTGAATTCGAAAAGATTGCAGGAATTGATGTTCTAGCCCGCACTTCGCCACCCAGCTAAACATTGGGCTTATGATTGTTCTCATGCATCTCCGCATGTATGTTAAGCATATATTTAACTTAAAAAACATGTCCAAAAATTACAAAATCCTATTCGCAATAATCATTACTGCAATTGTTGCGGGTGGGGGAGTTTTCTTATGGCAAAGTAATCAAACTTCAACAGATGTCGCTGAGGAAATCGAGGAAATCGGGGAAGAGGTGCTTGAGCAGTCTTCATTAAGCATGGAATACCTTAGTTCAACAGACTGGGGTCCGGAAGCAGGAGTATTAGGCGCTTACATTGAATTCGAAACAGACGGTACTTATGTCCAAAGTTTTGCTGGTGAAGGCGGCGAATCCGAACCAGGAACCTATGAGCTTGAAGAGGACGCAGTGATCTTAACTGGGGGGAATGGTTCAGAGCAGATTTTTACATTTGGCGAGTATTCTGGCTCACTGTATTTTACAGAGTATCTTGCTACAGATGGAGTCATTGAATATTGGAACTTAAAATCTTCAGTGCCAGAAGCAAGCACCAGATATTTTGATTCTTATATTCTTGTCACAACTAAGGAAAACCTCCAGCCGAACGAAAGCGCAGTCGCAAAACAATATCCTCGTGAAAGCAGCTACTACGAATATGAATTTCGATTTTGTGGTGAAGGATGTGAAAATGGTGAAGTGGAGTCTTTAAGAGGTGCATACATAGGCATATTGGCCAGAACTCAGTTCGCACAAGAGGTGAATGAAGTTGAAGACTACTGGTATTTAGCTAATGTAGAGCTGGGTTGGTATTCTGGAGCATTGGTCAGCGGCCAAGAAGTGGGTAAAGTCTCAGAAGTTTGGATTCACGGGTCTGAATTGGAATAATTTCTTAGCCATAAATTTTCTATATGAAACGCATATCAACAATAATCATTTCAGCATTGCTGGCCCTCATCGCAGTCACGCAATTCGCAAGCGCAGCGCTCATTACCACAGACGATGCAACCGCCAACGATGACAGTCAGTACCAAATTTTTTCAGACGTCGACTCCCAGCATTGGGCTTTTCCTTATCTGAGGGAGGGCAGTGGCTATGGCTTTTTGAGCTCTGGCGCTGTTGATGCATCTGCTGAAGAATTTCGTTGTAATGAGTTTGCAAACCGCGCGGAGGCAGTGAAAATGTTTGCTTTGGCTTATGAAATCGGTGATGCATCGGGCACGCCAGCAAGCAGCTTCTCCGACGTGAGCCAGGACGATTGGTTTTACAATTACGTTTTTGCTCTGGCGGAAATTGATGTAGTGAGTGGCTACCAAGATGAAACTTTTCGCCCTGCGGAAAACATAAATCGAGCTGAAGTTGCACAAATTGCCTACAAGCTTTTGCGCAATTCTTTCTCGGAAGACAGAGAGTATGACGAAAGTTTGCCTGATGGGCTACAAACATTCACAGATGTACAAGCCGATGACTGGTTCTATACGCCAGTAGAGATGTTAGTTGAAGCTTCAGTCCTTGGGGGCTATGAAGACAATACCTTCCGGCCAGATCAAGAAATTACGCGTTGCGAATTGGCAAAGGTGATTGCAGTAGGTTCTGCCATGACAGAAATCAATAATGCCCTCACTCAAGTGGGTGAAGACCTTACCGAGGATCTTGTGGATTATTTAGCAGAAACATACGGAGCGATGTCAGATGAAGAACTTCTTGCGGAATTAGAGCTTGCAGATGACGAGTCTATTGATGAAATGATCGCAACATTCATTCAATATGGTTACGAAGACTTGGCAGGCAGGATTGAATCGCTGAGGTGAGGGAGGCGTCTCAGTTCGCACTTCGTCCCATAAGGTGCTCCAAAGCATAAAACTATCCGTGTAATTTTTTTTATTTTTTTTAAATGACAATTTTGCTAAAATAGCAACAACACGCCTAACCTTACAGTTCATATGAAAATAAAGCTATTTGTTGCCGCCCTATTTGTTCTTGCAGTAGGGGTACAAACTGCATCTGCAATTTCTTTTACAGAAAATAGCCTTGGTGGCTTTTATGCAGGTCAAGATATCGATGCTATTGACGTAGATGGAGACGGAGATATTGACATTATTGGTGGAGCCTATGCATCAGGTGGAGGAGTATATTGGTATGAAAATGATGGGAGCGGAAATTTCACTAAATACAGCATTCACACCTCATCAAGTTACGATTACATGAATGTTGATGGTGGTGATATAGATGATGACGGGGATATTGATATTATTGTAGGAGATAGAGGAGATGGGGACACTGACGGAGCGGTCTATTTGTACACAAATGATGGATCTGAAAATTTTACCAGATCAACAATAGCAACTGGCCTTTATGACCCAGAAAAAATAGCAATAGTAGATGTAGATGGTGATGGAGATCAGGATGTATTTGTTCCAAATGGAGATTATACGAGTACATGGGTGGGGAATATCAGATGGTATGAAAATGACGGCTCAGAAAACTTTACATCAAGATATGTTGATTCAAATCAGCCAGACGCACATGATGCAGAGGTTGGAGATATGAATGGCGATGGCGAGTTAGATGTAATTGGAGCAGGAAATTCATTTGGTAATACTTCGAAATATATTAGCAATGGAGGAACACCGCCAAGCTTTACAGAAACATATGCAGGGTATGGAGCAAGAGATGTCCAGATAATTGACTTAGATGGTGATAGCGATCTCGATTTCGTCATACTAATGTCATACTATATATTTTGGTATGAGAATGATGGATCAGCGAACTTTACTGCCCACCAACTAGCAAATGATAATGACAAGCTTAGTAGTTCAGACACCTTAACTGTTCAGGATGTTGATGGAGATGGAGATTTTGATTTTTTAACTGCAGCATCATATGGAGGAGTGTCTTTATGGATCAACGATGGAAGCTTAAATTTAACAAGAAGTGAAGTAACTGGGAACATAAGCAATAGCACAAGATTTGCTGAAATTGCAGATGTAGATGGAGGAGGAGATAAGGAGATAATCACTTTAAGTGTAGCAAGTGGTAGTTATTATTTATCATGGTATAAAATTGTCTTCGATGCAACGGTACATTCAGCCCTGAAGTGCACCACTAGGGTGTGAATAAAGTGGAGATAAAAGGTTTTCTTGGGACATAATTTCATAAGGGGTTTTGTAATTCAAGCATTTGCGTGGAGTGTGGTTCA
>Ga0075122_10000015_pt1 | contig 150795 bp, 207 predicted proteins | sample AntAceMetag02UKB_FD_69790 | JGI IMG/M metagenome (GOLD analysis project Ga0075122, IMG submission 69790) | Saline lake microbial communities from Ace Lake, Antarctica - Antarctic Ace Lake Metagenome 02UKB | ecosystem: Environmental > Aquatic > Non-marine Saline and Alkaline > Saline | place... | reverse complement strand
CACCCCGTGGGGCTGGAAATAGTGTCTCAGATTTCCTCTCAGGGCCTCTCCGCTAAGAGCCCTTACGGATCTTCGGCTTGGTGGGCTATTACCCCGCCAACAACCTAATCCGCCGCAGCCTCATCCTTAGGCACGAGTTTTAAAGACAAATCATTCCAGGGTATGTCTTCTATCAAGTATTAACCTCAGTTTCCCGAGAATATCCTTGACCTAAGGGTAGATTAGCTACGTGTTACTGAGCAGTTCGCCTTTCCCTATTTCTAAGAAAAAAACTTGCATGTCTAAACGCAAACCAGAGAGCCGCAGCCGCCAGCAGGATCAACTGGATTTAAATAATTTCATTTCCTCGTCGATAAACGACAGAATCAATTACGCAATTTGTTTGTAAGTCAAACAAACCACTTCACACAACTCCTAACTATTGGCTTTGACATAGATATTTGGTACTACAACTATCATGACTGCTACTACGTACTTCATACCTTAAACTTTTTAATGAATATACTAAGGCACTCATCTTAATTAGTAAATCTGAGAGAATTTGGTTTATAAATGTTTCGTCGTTAGAAAGTGGGAAATGTCGACGGGGGTTTGGTTTGGAAGTGGAGTATAATAATATTTAAATAGGGGAAATATTTTTGGGGGTTATGAAATTAGAAAATGTTGTTGGCCAAGACAATGAAAAAATACGTGAAGCAATTAAAAATTTGCCAGATAAAACAATTTATCCTACAGAAACTAGTGGCAGAGCAATCCCTCCAATAATAGGAAATCCATTTGATATTCAGTTGGAAATGGATATGGGCGTTACTGTGGGAATCCCAGAGGGAGCTACAAATGTACAATTAAAATTAAATCATATTTATCCAAATGTATTATTTACTTATGAGGGAATAATATATTTTGTAACCCATAAAAATTAAAAAAGATATCAAAAACTTTTTTTATAAATATTTTTTCTATGCCCAACCATAAGAATTTTTATTAAATTATTTTGTAGTTCAAATATAATTCTATAATAACCAATTCTTAATCTGAATTTTTCCTGACCTTTTAATTTTTTAATGTCTTTTGAAAAAGTATTTTCTTTAAGTTCTTCAACTTTTTTTATGATTCTCTTAGCAGTTAATTCTTCTAAAGAATAAAGTTCATCGAGGGCTCTTTTTTCCCAAGATATTTCATACATTATAATCCGAACCTTTTTTTTACTTCTTCATGGGAAACAAAGTTTTTGCTTTTACTTCTTTCTTCTAATTCTTTTTTAGTTTTCTCGTTAAGTTCTAAATTATCTTCAATCATTAGTTCAAGAATATCATTGTAAGTTTCTCTTTGGTGCATTTTCATTTGATCTAATTGCGATTTAACTACTTGTGAAATTTGGATTGTTGTTTGCATTTTATAACCCCTTATAACTTATTATAAGGGGTTATGGTTTATAAAGTTTTCTCTGAACGAGCATTTTATATAATCCAATCTGTTCAAAAAAAGATGGAGAAAAATTCTTCAAAAAAACATATTTATGTAGTTCATGAACATCATGCGTCGCATTTGCATTGGGATTTGCGTTTGCAAATGAAGGGTGTTTTGAAAAGTTGGGCTTTGCCGAAACAGCCTCCTAGAAGTCGGAATATTCGAAGACTTGCTGTGCAGGTTGAGGACCATACTTTAAGTTATGCTGATTTTGAGGGCGAGATTAAAGAAGGCTATGGGAAAGGGGATGTGAGAATTTGGGATTCTGGAGAATTAAAAATTATTGAAGTTACTGACGATAAAATTGAGTTTGAATTGCGAGGTAAAAAACTTTTAGGAAAATATGTTTTGATTAATGCGAAGATGAATGGTGATGAAAAGAATTGGTTATTTTTTAAGATTTAAACAAGATGTTTTATTCTTTGGTCAGGTCCGCCCCCCGAACTCATAGGTAGCTTTAAAGAAATTTGAGAACCACTCATAATCGCTACGAGATTACTTCTATCTCTCTGGTTTGAGGTTATTTTTGGAGGAAGTTTTTTATGTTTTTGATAATATTCGTAGAGATTAAATTCCAAATTAATTATTCTGCCTGCTATTCCTTCAACTCTTCCCACATCAGTTCCTTTTGCATACGGGAGTCTAATTAAAATATATTCGTTTGCTACCCCTAGATTAGAAAAAGGCATTTTAAACTCCGAACTTTGCGCCTCTTCTAGTTTCTTCAAGTTCGCCTGTCCAATACTCTAAGTCAGGGATATTGCATTCAAGTTCTTTTGCCTTGCAATATTGTCTTGTTAAAAGATAGAATATAACGCCTAAACTTTTTGGAGATTTATTGTTTCCAATAATTATTTGGTCTGCTCCTTTTGAAAAATTATTTGTGTCGCATATCATTAAAACTTTCTTTTTTACATTTAATGTATCTTTCAAGGCATTTTTATCAAGCCATGAATCTGTTACAATTGCTAATTCAGTTTCAAAGAAATCTTCAAGCTGTGTGTTTGTTAAAATTCCTGCAGGGTATTTTTTTGTGAATACTCTTATGCCTGTTAATTCTGAAAACATTTTTGCAGCTTTCCATCCAGCTTGTCTTTTACAAACTAAAATAACATCTTCTGCTTTGAATTTTGCTAAGTATTCTCCAGCCTCTTTTAATTTTTCGTCAATAATGTCTGTGTTAAAAATTGCTAGCCCGTCTGCTCTTCTTCTGTAAATATATTGCTTCATGTCTGGAGTTACAACACGAGTTCCCAAATATATTCCAGATTTAACATATTCTTCTAAAGGAATAAGTGTGTCTGTTTTCTTTTTTATTTTAACTTGTTCTTTTAAATCTTCAGTTGTTGTTGTTTCAACTTTTTTAGAAAGCTCTTTAACTTTTTTAAGAAGTGCTTTTTTCTTTGCTTCGATTATTTTCTTTTCTTCTTTAGGGTCAATTTCTTTTGGCTTTTCCTCTGTTGATTCTTTTTCTGCTGCTTCTTCTAATTCTTTTCCTTGAAGCTCTTCCACAACTTCTTCTACTTCTTCTCCACTTTCTTCAACAGCTTCTTCTATATCCTCTGCGATTTCTTCTATTGATTCTTTTGCTTCAGGAAGATTATCTTTTACGACTTTTTCTGCAATTTCTTCTATTTTTTCTAAACCTTCTTCAATATTTTCTTTTATATCTTCAATAATATTTGCCATAAGAAATTAGAGAAGAGTTGGTTTAAAAAGATTTGGATTTAAGATTTTTCTCAATTTCAATCAATCTTAGGATTTTTTTCTCTCTTATATCGCCTTCTATCCCGCATTTAAAAAAATCAGCCTGAAATCCGAAGGCAATATCTGCTAGAATTGTCTCGTCTGTCTCCCCGCTTCTATGTGAAAAAATTAATTTTATTTTATTTTCCTTTGCTAATTCGCATACTCTTTTTACTTCAATTAAAGAACCACATTGGTTTGGCTTTACAATAATTGCATTGACTGCTTTTAATTCAATTGCTTTTTTTAATCTCTTATGATTTGTTACAATCAAGTCGTCACCGACGATTAAAGATTTCGGATATTTTTTTAAAAGTTTTGCGTGGGATTCAAAATCAGATTCATCGAAAGGATCTTCAATGTAAAAAAGATTGGAATTTTTTATTAAATTTGAAATGTAAAATAATTGTTCTTCGGGGGTTCTGTCGAGCATTGGATTTTGATAATGGTATTTTTTTCTTTTGTAAAATCCTGCCGAAGCAATGTCTGTTCCTAGCGGAATTTTTAATTTTGCTAATAAATCAAAAACTTGCTTTTCATTTAGTGAAGTCATCCAGGCACTTTCATCATTTTTCTTTGATTGAAATTTTTCGTCTTGTTTTTTTAATAATTCTTTTGCTTTTTGTTTTGCTTTTTTATTTTGTTCTAATGCTTTTTTTGGGGAGGCTATTTTTGGTATAAGAAGAAATTCTTGAAAATCAGGACGCTTTTCTGTTTCAGAATGTTTTCCTCCGCCAACACAATTTCCTGCGAGTCTTGGGAACTTTTTTGCATCTGGATTAATTATTTGCCAAATTTGTTTCTTACTTTTTTTTGCCATGGCTTTTAAAATTGCAGATTCTAAGGCAAACATAGTATTCGCTCCAACATGGCCTTCAATGATATCTTCTACTCTTTTTAGATCTTCAAATTTTTCCATATATTCTTCTGAGAAATAATCACTTAATTTTTTTAATGATTTTATATCTGAATCTAAAGATTTTTTGTAGATTTTCGCAGCATATTTTCCTGTTGATTTTCCGTTTGGTGCCGACGCTGAAAAGTTTCCGACACTTGTTTTAATAGAAACTTCTATTGTTTTTTGTTTTCGAGAATCATTAATTTCCTTTGCTGAAACCTCTTTTATCTGCACCATATAGTGTAAAAGTTGGGATAGTTTATAAGAATTTGGATTGAGAAAAATTAGAATTATTCCTCAGTAGGACCACTAGATTCATCTTCGTTTTCATCGTCTGGATTTGCAAGAGCCATTATGTCTCCTTCTTTTGCAATTTCTTCTTCTTCTTTAACTTCAAGTTCTTCTTTTTGAACATCGCTTATTTTTGCTTCTTTTACTCTCTTTAACTTTTCTTCTTTTCTTTCTGGAAAAGGTTTATGAATTGATATTGGAAGAACATCAGATTCTAATTCAACTTCTGCAATTTTTAAAGAATCAAAATTAACTTTTTCTAAATCTTCTTGAGAAATTTTCATTAATAAAGGCGCATTCATTGCAATTTGTAATGCCCTTGCTCCAAGAACTCTTGCTTTTTCATATTTTGTTAATTCGCTTGCTTTCATTTTAAAAACTCTTCAACTTTTTTAAATACTTGATTCCAAACTTCTTCAACTGAATCTAAAATCTTATTAAATTCTTCAACCTCTAAAGCAACCTCTTCTCCTTTTTGCATTGAAGAAATCGACCCTCTTGAGCTTCCGATTGTTAATCTTGTTTCACTCACATCTTCTTCTTCACGTGTTGGATCGAAAATTATTTTGTCCCCTATTTTGTGAGCAGTTATTTGAAGTGGTAAAATATCTGTTAAAGGAAGTTTTTTGTCTGTGAATTTTCCGTATTCAATCTTATCTGTTTCCTCGTCGTATTCTGGGAATCTTGCTGTTTTCATTGCGATGATTGCTGCAAGTGCTGCAGTGTCTAATAAATTTCCGTCGTCATTCATTGTATAAATATCTACAAAAACTGTCCAAACTTTTTCTCCTTTTTTAATGCATAATTTTTTGAAATCTAAAAAACCTGATTCTCTTAATCCTCTGTCAATTACTCTACTTAATTCAATTGCTGGAAATTTTGGAGGTCCTGCTTCAAATCGTGGTGAGCTTAATGGGCAAAGTTCCCCTGTAACCATAAAATTTCCTTCTTCTGGAGAATCATTATAAGGAGTTCCAGTAGACATTTTTACTCCAGCAATAACTTCTGTTTTCCCGATTCTTACTCTTGCTGACCCTTCTGCATTTTTTGAGATTCCTGTTTCAACTTCTATATCTCTAAATTCGTTTAATTTCCTTGAATCAAATCTTTTACCTTGTTTAATATATTCTCTGACTCTTTCTGCTGTTAATTTTGATGTTATCATTTTATTTATTCCCTAATGAATCTTTTAAAGCTTGCTTTTGAACTTCGTAGATTTGTTTATTTGCTTTTTTTGCCATTCCGATTACTTCTTTTAATTGCTCGACTGAAATTTTTCCATCTAATTGAATGTGAGTTATTTTTCCTGAAGAAGTCATTGTTATTGGGATATCTGTTGAGCCTTCTCCGTCGTGATAATGTTCCTCATCTTTATCTATGTCTAATACTAATTCTTTGTCTAATTTCCCAGCAGCTACACTTGAAACAATATCATTCATTGGAATCCCTGCATGAGCTAATGCCATTGAAGCTGCGTTTATTCCTGCGCATCGTGTTCCTGCATCTGCTTGTACAATATGAATGTGAACATCTACAACTTGATTTGGAAAATCTCTTAAATCAACTATTGGTGTTAACGCCCAGGCGATTATTTTATCTAACTCCATTGCTCTTCGGTTTTTTCCAGGCCTTGCTCTTTCTTCTACTGAAAAACTTCCTAAAGTATAATTACATCTTAGTTGTCCTGTTTCAGGATTTCTTTGATTTCGTGGGTGCATTTCTTTTGGCCCGTAAACTGCTGCGATTACAATTGTTCCACCTTGTTGCCACATCGCTGAACCTTGTGCATTTGGAATTACTCCAACTTTTGCTGAGAATGGTCTCATCTCGTCAGCTTTTCTATCGTCTTTTCTTTTTATTGTCATTTTATTTTTTATTTTCTGCGAACCATTTAGTTACTTCCTCTGTTAAACCTGAAAGATAAGAATTTTTTACAATAAATTCTATTGCTCTTCTTGACAAAAGTTCATCTTCAACATTATCTCCGTTGATTAAAATTTTTCCATTCTGCCCAACTGTTATATTACAATTTGTGTGTTCTTTTATTAAATTTATCATGCTTCCTTCTTTCCCAATTACTCTTGGAACTTTGTTTGGATTTATTTCAATAATCATTCCTTGGTCAATTCTTCCGTAACCTCTTCCTTTTATGCTTAAATCTATTCCTCGTGCGTTGATTGCCCATATTTTTGCTACAACTGTTTCGCCTATATCCATTACTTCATGTAATGCATTTTTGTTTACATATCTTGGAACTTCTGCAACTGGCAAGAAAGCATTACTTGCTCCGCCAATATCTATTACCCAGCCGTTTCCTGTTAACATTGAAACTGTTCCGATTACAACATTTCCTCCTCGTGGAATATAAACTCCAGATAAGGAAATTACTTTTACAAGTTTGTTTTGTTCTTCAGATAAACCATATCTTAATGCAATAATATTGTCACCTTGTTTTTCTGTTCCTTCTCCTGGTAGAAAATCTTCTCCTGTTTGGAGTATTTCTCCTGGAATAACTATTTGTCTTTTTTGTTCTGTCATTTTATTCTTTTATTTCTTCTGTTACGGCTGAACCGTGTGTTATTGAATTTAATTTGTCGAAAAAGTCCATCATGATTCCTGATGGAACAGCAACGATGACTTCGAGGTCTCCGTTGTCAAGCCATTTTTCTGACTCTTTGTATTGTTGAATCATTCCATAAACATGCCCTGTTTGAACCGCAGGGACGATGATTTTAACCTTTTTTGTCTGGATTTTTATTGGAATGATCTTTGACAATTCATCAAGAATATCCTTAATTTGACTTTCGACTGATGTATTCTTTATATTAATATTTGTTTGGTTTAAAGCACTTTTAAGTCTTTCGGCAGTAATTGGGTTTCCTGTTTGAGGGTCAACTGCATTTGTTGCTAAAAAATCTATTACTTGTTTGAACTTTGCTTCTTGTTCTGCACTTCGGTGCTCTTGTGTTGTTTGAACCTCTCCTTGTTGAACTATTTTCTTTGCAACTTCATCAACGTCTGTTGTTGAAAAAGCTTCTTTTAAATCTGAAGCTGATGCGATTTGTCCTTTTTTAGAATCTGTGAAAATTCTGTCGCCTTCAACTTGTAAGAAATCTGATTCACCTTTTTTAAATTTTAATGCTTCGTCGAGGTCAACTAATATTTCAAAATGTTTTGAACCTTTTCTAATTTTTGCTAATACTTGGGGCATTTTATAATTTATTAATTTCTTCGCCTTCGACTCTTTTTAGTTTTGAATCGTCTAATTTAACGTAAACTAATTCAAACTTTTTTAGGTCAAAGTCTTTTCCTTTAATTTCTTTGTAAATATCTAAGGCCATTTTTATTGCTTGTTTTATTGTTAAGTTTTGTTTGTATTTTTCTCTCAACATTTCTCTAATTTTTTCATCGTTTTCTCCAATTGCATTTGCATGATAAGAAACATAATTCCCAGTTATATCGCTTGTGAAAAGTTGTGGTTTTTTGTTGTTTATCCCTGCTAGCATCATTGAAACTCCGAAAGGTCTTGCGCCTCCGTATTGCGTGAATTGCTGTTTCATGTTTGAGATTTCTTTAATTATTAATTCTGGCTCAACCGGAGAATCGTAGGTCATTCTTGCTTGCTGTGAGAGCAATTGTGCTTTTTCTACTAAGATTCTTGCATCAGAAGTTATTCCTGCCAAGCTTGTGATTATGTGTGAGTCTATTTCATGTATTCTTGTTACAGACTTTGCCACTACTAATTTGTCGTTTATTTTTTTTGAGGCAATTATTAAAACTCCATCTGAGCAAACTACCCCAATGCTTGAAACTCCTCGTCTTACTGCTTTTTCAGCGTATTCAACTTGGAGCAAAGAACCTTCTGGGGAGAACATTGTCGCAGTTCTATCATAGCCCATTTGCTGATGTTGTAAATCTGTTGGCATATCCATTTTAAATTTGAGAATGTATAATATTATTTCTCTATATTATTTAAGAATCTGGAGAATTTATAAGGTTTTCGGATTATTTGTTTAGAGATTTCAAAGTCCCACTAACCTTTTCGACAATCATTTTTTCAGAATAAACTACAAGTGAGGCCCTGACTTTTTCAACCATTTCTCTGTTAATGCAAATTGTTGCAGATGTTAAAGTTGTTTTTATGAAAGAAAGTCCGCACTTTGACATTCCTTGGATCCCAATAAATTCTAAGATTGCTTTTTCAATAAATTGTTTTGGATTTTTTCCTTTTACTAAGAGATATCTTTTGTTTTCTTTCATTGAAGGCTTTAGGGACTTCATGGAGATATTAATAGAGAAAGGTTATTAAAAGTATCTTTCTAATTAGTATAAACAAAGAGGAATAAAATTATGGAAATATGTACTATTGGAGGATATGAAGAAGTCGGGAAAAATATGACTGCTGTTAAAATTGGAGAGGACGTTGTTATTTTTGATTGCGGGGTTCATTTACCTGCTTTGATTAAACTTCAAGAAAGAGAAATGCCACAACCTCAATATACTGAAAAAATGTTGAGAGGAATTAAAGCTGTTCCTAATGATTTAATTTTAGATGATTTAGGCTGGAGAAGTAAAGTTAGAGCAATTGTTTTAGGCCATCCGCATCTTGATCATATTGGAGCTGTCCCCTATCTTGCACAACGTTATCCAAATGCAGAAATTATTGCAACACCTTTTACAATGGCTGTTTTAAATTCTATTATTGAAGATGAAAAAATTGTTATGAGAAACAAAGAAAGAATTATGGAAGAAAATACAAATTATATTTTGAAGTCTCAAGGAAAATTAAAACTTGAATTTGTTAATGCAACTCATTCTACTTTGGGATGTGTTTTTTGTGTTTTGCATTCCAAGGAAGGGAAGTTTTTTTATGCACTTGATTTTAAATTTGATAATCATCCTGTAATGGGCAAGCCTACAAATTATCGTCGGTTAAAAGAATTGGCTCAGCAAGGGATTCACACTCTTGTAGTTGATGCACTCTATTCAGATACAGACAGAAGAACTGCAAGTGAGAGAATTGCGCGTAATATGGTTGAAGATGCAATCTCTTTTGTTCGTGGGAGAAAAACTGCTTTTTTTATCACAACTTTTTCATCGCATATTCCGAGATTAAAAAGTATTGTTGATTTTGGGAGAAAAACAAATCGTGAAATTGTTTTTATTGGAAGAAGTTTGAATAAATATGTTAATTGCGCAATTAAAATTGGCAAATGCCCGTTTGTTAAAAATATAAAATTATTAAAATATCGTAGACAAATTAATTCTTTTTTAAGAAAAGTAGAAAAAGATAGAGGAAGATATTTGATTGTTTGCACAGGGCATCAAGCAGAGCCTGGTTCTATTTTGGATAGAATTGTTAATGGAGAAACTGATTTTAGATTTAAGCCAGGAGATCATTTGATTTTTTCTTCTTCGATAATTCCTGTTACAGAAAATATTATGGCTCGTAAAAAAATGGATACTAAATTAAGAAAAATTGGCGTTAGATTACAAACAGATGTTCATGTTTCAGGTCATGGGGGTCGTGAAGACTTGAGAGATTTAATTGAAATTTTAAAACCAAAGCATGTGATTCCAGCGCATGGTTCTGCTGAACAGGAAATGCCTTTGATTAAACTTGCAACAACTGAATTAGGCTATATCCTGAATAAAACAGCTCACATGTGTACTAATGGTAAAGTGTTGAGGTTGCAATGAAATCAAATTTAGTTTATGGATTAAAGCACGCTGTTGAAAAAGGAGAAAGTTTACAGCAGGCGATGGTTAGTTTTCTTAATGCAGGCTATTCTCGAGAAGAAATTGAAGAAGCTGCGCGAGTTGTTAATGGGCAACAAAGTTCTCAAGTTGCTCAAACGCCAGAGGTAAAAAATCCTGTTGCTAAAGAGGCTGTTCCGAAGCCAGGAGTGCCAGTTCAAAAAGTTTCAGGATATGCTACTGAAAAACCTAAAGTTGTTAGTGCTAAGCCCAAGCCCGTTGTTCAAAAAGTAGAAAAAGTTTCAGGATATAATCAAGCTAATATTAAACCACAAAGTTCAAAGCAAGCTTCAAAAGGCGTTGTTATTGGGTTGGGGGTTGTTCTTTTGGTTTTAGTTTTGGGCCTTATTGGGGTTTTGATTTTTAAGGAAAGTATTTTAAATTTGATTCGTTAATCAGAACAATTATCCCACATAAATTGAAAATATTTTCTATATCCGTCGGCAAGTTTTTTACTCTTTAAAACAAACATTAAAGGCTCTTCTTCAAGAGAGCCTGGCTTAACTCCAACAAAAGTTACAACATAGGGTCCGAATATATCTACTGCCGTATTACTAGAATATTTTTTAGGGAGAAGCCTATAATCTTGATTTTTCTTTCCTGCTAATTTTAATATTTCTGGCTTTTGTTCTTTAACTTCATAATCAAATATATGTTTAAATTTGATTTTAAATTTTTTCCTTTGTTTTTCAAAATGAGGCAAGATAAATTCCAATCTCTTGTCCAACCAAAAAGCTTTTGCTCCAATAAAATAGACTGTTTCTTTTGTTTCAAGAATATCATTAAAATAATTTTTAAATCCTTCTATCCCTCTATAAAAATATGCTTCTTCTTTTTCATCTTTTGACTGAAACATTGATTTAAGATTTGGAAGAGCCTTATTTAATTTATTTTCTTTTTCTGTAAGAAGATTTAGAAGAGAATCAGGATTTGTTGCTTTGAAGTTTTTTTCTCCTTTGACAAAAAGTTCTGATACAAGCCCTTTCTCAATTAGCTTTGTTAGTGCATCGTAAACATTTCTCCTATGTACTTTTGATTTTATTGAAATTTGTTGAACAGAGGATTCTCCTAATTTTAAGAGTGCCTCATATACTTTGGATTCGTTTGAACTTAATCCAAGTTCTTTTAATAATTCTTCATGCATAATTACCTTAGGATGATTTGATTTATATTTCTTTTGGTGGTTCTTACCACCACAAGTGCTTAAGTAATGTAATATATTGTAACTATTAACAAGTTAAGACAATCTAGATACTAGATTTTACTTGAAATAAATTGGAGAAAAAAATAAAATGACAGATAGAAAAATAATCATGAATGGAAATCCTGAAGGGATAGCCCTTGCATATTCTGGAATGAAAGGTATTCTTAAACGAAGACCATTTCTTTCAAAAACCCAAGAAGATAGTTTATTTGATGATGCCAGAACAGTAAGGAAGTACCTTAAAAATTGCGGAGTAGACCCAAGTGAAGTTAAAGTTTTAGCCACAGAGAGTGTTGGAGGATATAATCTTTCACAATTTTATACCTTTCTGAATGGATCTCTTGGGACATTATATCCTACTGAAAGACTAGCAAATGGCATGTGGGCTGGAAGATAGAAAAGTAGTTTAACCCTTTTTATTTTTTATTTTTATGATATATCAACCAGCAGAAGATTCTTATTTGATGTCGGAAATTTTGAAAGAAAAATTGCCAAAGATGTTAGAGGAAAATTCTAATTTAAAATTTTTAGAGATTGGTGCTGGGAGTGGGATTCATCTTGAAACAGCTTTGAAAATTGGAGTTAAGAAAGAAAATATTTTTTCAGTAGACATAAATCAAAATGCAGTAAATCATTGTTTAAGTCTGGGATTTAATTGTGTTAATTCTGATTTGTTTCAAAATGTTTCTGAAAAGTTTGATGTAATTATTTTTAATCCCCCGTATTTGCCTGAAGATGCGCGGGAGCCCTGTGATTCACAGACAGCAACAACTGGTGGGAAAAAAGGTTGTGAAATTATTAATAGATTTTTAAAAGAAGTTGGAAATTATTTAAAAGAAGTTGGAAAGATTTTTTTAATTACAAGTTCTTTGTCTGAAAATGTTAATTTTTTAGATTATTCTAAAGAAAAAGTTGGTTGTGAAAAGTTGTTTATGGAAGAATTGTGTGTTTGGGAGTTAGAATTATAAATGTTTAATTCCTAATTTGCCCATGGATAAAAATGAAAAAAATTTGAAATCATACAATGCAAATATATGGAAGTCTTATATTTATAAATTTCTTCGAAGCGCCCATTTTTTTGGTGGAGTCTTAATTCCCTTTTTTACACTATGGGGTGGAATAACTTTTGCGCAAGTTATGATTCTTCAAGCAGTATTCACTTTTTCCATGTTTGTTTTTGAAATTCCAACTGGAACAATTGCAGACCGATTTGGAAGGAAAACTAGTTTAGCTTTGGCAGGAATTATCTCTGGGGTTGGGGCATTAATTTATGGGTCATTCCCAAGTTTCTGGATATTTGTAATAGGAGAAGTTTTATTTGCTATTGGAGCGACCCTTGTCTCGGGGGCAGACCAAGCCCTACTTTATGATTCGTTAAAGCAAATAAAAAAAGAAAAAGAATCTAAAAGAATTTTTGGGAGATTTGATAGCACGGGGTTAATGGCAATTGCAATAGCTGCGCCAATAGGAAGTTTAATCGCGAAATCTCTTGGGCTTCAATATGCAATGATTTTAACTGCTGTCCCTTTATTAATAGCGACAGGGATTGCACTAACATTTAAAGAACCAAAAATATTAACAAATAAACAAGCTAAAAATAAAAGTTATATTAAAATTCTCAAGAAAGGATTAAAATATTTTAAAGAACACAAAGCTCTGAAAATCCTTGCATTTGAATATATTTTCATCACAATGTTAACCTTTTTTCTAGTTTGGGTTTATCAAGTTGTTCTTCAAAGTATTAATGTGGATTTGAAGTGGTTTGGTTTTGTGCATGCTGCAATGGTTGTGGTGGAGATAATTATACTTAACAATTTTTTAAGATTAGAAAAATTCCTTGGAGGTAAAAAGAGATATCTTGTCATAAGTTCTCTCTTATGTGGATTTGGATTCTTGTCTTTAGCAATTTTCCAAAATATATATCTTGTGCTGGCAAGCATTTTATTAATAGCAGGCTTTGGCTTAACCCGTAAACCACTCTTCCATAATTATATGAATAAATTTATTGAATCTGAAACTCGGGCAACGGTATTATCTTCAATTTCTATGGTTTATAGTTTTACAATTGCCATAGGAAATATTCTCCTAGGGTATCTGGTAGATTGGAATCTTAATTATAGCCTGGGGATTATAGGATTATTAATTATTTTCTTCGTGATTATTTCTCAAATTAAAGAAGAACACTTATTAGATTAATCACAATCATACTTAAAAAGTTTAATTTTGGTTTATCTTTATGGTAAGATTCGCACATATGGCAGATGTTCATCTTGGAGGATGGAAGCAAAAACCTATGCAAGATTTGAATTTTCAATCTTTTCAAAAAGCAATCAAAAAATGCATTGACGCGAGAGTAGAATTTGTTTTAATTGTAGGAGACTTATTTGATTCCGCGTATCCTCCGATTGAAATTTTAAAGGAAACTTTTGCAGAATTTAGAAAATTAAAAGAATCTAAAATTCCCTGCTTTATAGTCGCTGGCTCTCATGATTATTCTGTCTCAGGAAAAACTTTTTTAGATGTTTTAGAGAAGGCAGGATTTTGTAAAAATGTTCATAATTTTGAAGAAAAAGACGATATGATTTTATTAAATCCTGTTCTTCATGAAGGGGTTGCACTTTACGGCTATCCTGGGAAAAAATCAGGCTTAGAAATTCCAGAATTAAGAAAGGTTAAATTAAATGAAGCACCAGGAATGTTTAAGATTTTTATGTTACATACGACATTAGATAAGGCCAAAGGAACTTTGCCTATTGATGCTATTGAAGCAGATTTAATTTCTCCAGCAGATTATTATGCTCTTGGGCATTTGCATATTGATTTTAAATATAAAAATTTTGTTTATCCTGGGCCTATTTTCCCAAATAATTTTCAAGAATTAGAAGATCTTAAACGAGGGGGATTTTATATTGTTGATAGTGAATCTGGAACTTCTTTAGAAAAAATTAATTTAGAAACAAAAGAGGTTAAGGTTTTTAAATTCCAAATTGAAAATGCTCTAATTGCTACAGAAGAAATAATTAGTAAATTGGATTTGGTTGATTTAAATGATAAAATTGTTTTATTGAGGGTTGAGGGAGAATTACAGCAAGGAAAACACTCAGACATAAAGTTTCAGAGGATTGAAGATTTTGCAAAAGAAAAGGGCGCTTATTTTGTTCTTAGAAATACCCATAAATTAAAATCAAAAGAAACAGAAGTTGAAATTGAAATTAAAGATGATGAGAATCTTGAAGAAGAAACAATCAAGGTTTATTCTGAAGAAAATCCTTCTGATTTTAATAAATTAATTCCTTCTTTGATGAATTCTTTGGCAATTGAAAAACAAGAGGGAGAAACAAATGAAAATTTTAATTCGAGATTAGTAGAGGAGGTAAAAAGTATTTTGAAATTTTAAAATGAATAAAGTATTAATTATAGGTAATGGAGGAAGGGAACATTCATTAGGTTGGAAAGTTTCTCAAAGTGAAGAAGTTGATGAAGTTTTGTATGCTCCCGGAAATGCAGGAACCGAAGAAGGAAAAGGAAGAAATGTCCATATAGATTGTAATGAAAAAGAAAACTTTCCAGAGTTATTGAAGTTAATTAGAAAGGAAAATGTGGATTTGACCATTATCGGCCCTGAAATACCTCTCGCAAAAGGCTTAGTAGATTTTTTGAAGAACAGAGGCTATCATAAAGTTTTTGGGCCAACTCAATCAGCTTCAAAATTAGAATCAGATAAGTTTTATTCTTATAATTTAATGGATAAATTAAATATTCCTCAAGCAAATTCTGCAAAATGCTTTACTCTAGGTGATGCACGAAGAGCGATTGAGGAAAAAACATCTGAAAAAGGAATTGTAATTAAAGCAAGAGGTTTAACTGCTGGAAAAGGTGTTAGTGTTTGTAGTTCAAAAGAAGAAGCTTTAAGAGAATTAATTTTACATTATAAAAAATATGGTGAAGAAGTTTTAATTGCTGAAAGATTATTTGGCCAGGAATTTTCTGTATTTGGTATATCAGATGGGAATATGGTTTTACCTTTGGAAATTTCTGTACAAGATCATAAAAGAGAGCTAGATGGGGATAGAGGAAGAAACACTGGAGGAATGGGGGCTTATTGCCCGGTTCCAATTTTTACCAATGAATTAGTAAAAAAAATTGCTGAAGAAATAATGACACCTCTTGTTTTGAAGATGAAAGAAGAAGGTAATGAATACCGGGGCTTTCTTTATGCAGGAATGATTATGTCTGGATCAGGTTTAAAAATTATTGAATTTAATGCTCGATTTGGAGACCCAGAATGCCAACCAGTAATGATGATGATTAAAAGTGACTTATATAAAATTATTTCAAAAGCATTGGCGGGCAAATTAAATGAAGTTCAAATAGATTTTAATCCTGGTGCTTCATGTTGTGTGGTTTTATCTTCGAAAGACTATCCTGGAGATTATGAAATAGATCTTCCAATATCTGGATTAGAAAATGTTGCGAATATGAAAAATGTTCAAGTCTTTCATGCTGGGACAAAACTAAAAGGAGACAAAATCTTAACTAATGGTGGAAGAGTTCTTGGAGTTACAGCCTATTCTCAAGAAAATCTTTTATCTGCTCAACGATTGGCTTACGAAGCAGTTTCTAAAATAAATATCCCTGGAGGATTTCATTATCGAGGAGATATTGCAAAGAAGGCATTAAAATGATAATAAATAAAATAAGCCTAAGAAATATTAGAAGCTATGTTGATGAAGAAATAGAACTATCAAAAGGATCTACGTTGCTGTCAGGAGATATTGGATGTGGGAAAACATCTATTTTAATGAGTATTGAATTTGCTCTTTTTGGCTTACAGCCTGGGCAAAGAGGAAATTCCTTGCTAAGAAATGGCACTACAGAAGGGGGTGTCACAATTGATTTTAACCTTGGAGAAAAGAGAGTTATTATTGAGAGAAATTTAAAAAAAGCCAAAACAATTTCACAAGATTATTGTTCAATAACAATTGATGGGGAGAAAAAAGATTTATCTGTTACAGAATTAAAAAGCAAAGTTTTAGATTTATTAAATTATCCAAAAGAATTTGCAAAAAAGCAAAATCTCCTCTATAAGTTTACAGTTTATACCCCTCAGGAAGAAATGAAGCAAATTATTTTGCAAGATCCTGAAACAAGAATTAATACTCTTAGGCATGTTTTTGGAATTGATAAATATAAAAGAATTTTGGAAAATTCTTCTATTGTTGCTTCTAAAATTCGAGAGGAAAAAAGAATGAAAGAAGGGATGACTGCAAATTTAGATAATGATAAACTTAGTCTTGTTTCAAAAGAAGAAGAATTTGAAATGAAAAGAACCAGTCAAGCTGATCTTGAAAATGACTTAATTAAAAAAAGCAAAATTAAAGAAACACTCGCCCAAGATAAAGAAGAAATTTTGAAAAAAATAGATGAAAAAAATAAACTCCAACAGGAAATTGAAAAAACAAAATTAGTTATTAATAATAAAGAAGAGATAATCTCAAATAATAAAAATCTTCTGTTGACTCTAGATAATCAACTTAAGGAATTAGAGAGTATGCAATTTGACGAAGATAAAATTATTCGGCTAGAGAGTTTTATTGAATTAAAAAAACAAGAAAAAGAGAAACTTTCTCAAGAAAATATTGAAATTAATTCTCAAGTAAGTTCATTAAAAATTAAATGCCAAGAAAATAAAAAATTAGAAGAAAAAATTTCCAATCTTGAAGTTTGCCCTACTTGCTTACAAGAAGTTGATGCAGTTTATAGAGCGAATGTATTAAATCAGGCTCATTCAGATAATTCTGCAAATAATAAAAAAATTGAAATCCTCGAAGAGGAAAAGGGAAAAATTGCAGAGAAAGTTAGTTTGATTTCTTCTGAAATTAATTTAAAAGAAAAAGAGATTACAGACCTAAAAATTCTAAAGATGAAATTAGAAGATTTATCTGAGAAAAGAAATAGGATTAAAGGAATTCTTGATTCAAATCTTGTCTTGGAAAAAGATATTGCTCTTTTGAAAAATCATAATGAAAATTTGAATCAATCTATTTTTGAATTAAAAAGATATGATGGTGTGTTTGAGGCAAAAAAAATTGAATTTGATACTGCTTCTCGAAATGAAAGAATGGCCGAGATTAAACTTGCTGAGTTGAAAAAAGAACTTGAAGTTTTTTTGAGACATATTGAAGAGTTAAAAGTTAGAATTGTTCAAGCAGAAGAATTAAAGAAAAAATTAAATTATTTATCTGAATTAGAGGGGTGGATTACAAACAATTTTTCTCCTGTGATTTCTTTTATTGAAAAAAATGTTATGATTAGATTAAAGTCAGAATTTTCTCATTTATTTTCAGAATGGTTTTCTATTCTTGTTTCAGATACATTTAATGTTTCTCTAGATGACAAATTTACTCCGCTTATTGAACAGCAGGACTATGAAATTGATTATGCTTATTTGTCTGGGGGCGAAAGAACTGCGATTGCTCTTGCTTATCGCCTTGCATTGAATCAGGTTATTAATTCTTTGATGAGCAAAATAAAGACTCGGGAATTGGTTATTCTGGATGAACCTACAGATGGCTTTAGTGATCAGCAGTTGGATAAAATGAGAGAGATTTTAGACCAGTTGGAAGTTAAGCAATTAATTATTGTTTCTCATGAGCAGAAAATTGAGGGCTTTGTTGAAAAAGTTATGAAATTTAGAAAATTAAATGGAATGAGCGCTCAAGAGAGTTTTTGAGCAAACGAAAACTTTAAATATCCAAACATCTCCAAAAGAGTATAAATTCTAATTAAATTTAGAATATTCTGATAAAATGGACGAAGACTTAAAAAAATCGATTTTGAAGACAGGAACTACAATTCTTGGAATTGTCTGTAAAGACGGAATTGTAATGGCTGCAGATAGACAGAGTACTGCCGGAAATATTGTTATGAATAAAGACAAAAGAAAAGTTAGAAAGATTAATGATTACCTTGTTTTCTCAGGTTGTGGATTGGCTGCGGCTGCAGATAGATTTCCTAGATTGCTTTCAGCTGAATTAAGATTAAAGGAATTAAGAACTAAATCCAGGCCTACTGTAAGACAAGGAGCATATCTTTTATCAAGTTTAATTTATGAAACAATAAGAAAGCCCTCTATGATCCCAGATCAGATGGGAGCTTTGATTGCGGGCTTTAATGAGGACGGCTCTTCAGAATTATATTCAATTGATCCTGCAGGAAGTATTAAACAAATTAGAGATTATGATGCAAACTTTGGCTCAGGAATGCAATTTGTTTTAGGCCTTCTAGAAAGGCAATATAAAAAAGATATAACAATCAAGCAAGGTGTTGAATTAGCACGAGAAGCATTAAAGTCCTCTACACAAAGAGATATTAATTCTGGTTATGGGATTGATGTGTTCACTATAACAAAAGAGGGGATAAAAAAAGTAGTTGATCAGGAAATTATACCAGATTATAAGTAATTTCCTTCTAAGAAAAAATGGCAGATATTTTGAAACAAATAATGGAGAAGTTGCCTGGCAAAATTGTTGATGCAAGTTTTGAAGGTGCGAACATTGTTTTATATACAAACAATGAAAGATTTTTCAAGAATGATGAAGGCAAAGTTAAATCAATCGTAAATGAAATTAAAAAAAGAATTGAGTTAAGAGCTGACCAAAAAATTTTACCAGACAAAGAAAAAGTTGAAGAAGAAATTAAAAAACTTGTCCCACCGGAAGCAGAAATTACAAATATTATTTTTGATTTTCACCGAAGTGTTGTTATTATTGATGCCAAGAAACCTGGCTTAGTTATTGGGAAACAGGGATCTATTTTAGAAGAAATTAGAAGGGTTACTTTATGGACTCCGCAAGTTCAAAGATCTCCCGCAATAAAAAGTAAAATCACTGAGAATATTCGAGAAGTTTTATATGCAAATAATAATTATCGTAGAAAATTTTTAAATAGCATTGGGCAAAAAATTTACAAAAATTGGAATCCTGAAAAAGCAGAAGTTTGGGTTCGTCTGACTTTTCTTGGAGCAGGAAGGCAAGTTGGAAGAAGTTGTTTATTATTACAAACTCCTAATTCAAATGTTCTTTTAGATTGCGGAGTTGATGTTGCTTCAAAAGGGCAAGATAAATTTCCTTATTTTAATGTTCCTGGATTTGACATATCTCAAATAGATGCTGTGATAATTAGTCATGCACATTTAGATCATACTGGGCTACTTCCTTATTTATATAAAATGGGGTATAAAGGACCAGTTTATATGACTCCACCGACGAGGGATATTGCTGCCTTACTTGCACTTGATTTTATTGGAGTTGCGTATAAACAAGCTGCGAAGCCTCTTTTTTCTTCTGTTGATATTAAAGAAATGGTTAAACATAGTATTTGCTTAAATTATAATGAAGTTACAGATATCACTCCAGATATTCGTTTGACTTTTTATAATGCAGGGCATGTTTTGGGTTCTGCGATTACTCATTTAAATATTGGGAATGGTTTTCATAATTTTATTTACACTGGGGATTATAAGTATGCTAAAACTCGTTTGCTTGATCCTGCTGTTTCAAGGTTCCCTCGTGTTGAATCAATTGTTACTGAATCAACTTATGGTTCGAGAAATGATGTTCTCCCTCCAAGGAAAGATACAGAAGAGACTTTTTTAAATATGGTTCGTGAAACTATTAAAAAGGGTGGAAAAGTTTTAATCCCAGAATTAGGTCTTGGTCATGCACAGGAAACTTTATTGAGAGTTGAGGAAGCAATTCGAACTGGAGAGTTGCCAAATATTCCAATGTATGTTGATGGTATGATTTGGGATATTAATGCTATTCATACTGCTTACCCTGATTTTTTAGGTTCGAATGTTCGGTCAGAAATATTTCAAGATAAAAATCCTTTTATTTCAGAAGTTTTTTCAAGAGTAGGTTCTCATCATGAAAGACAACAAGTTATTCAAGGTGGACCATGTATTGTTATTGCAACTTCTGGTATGCTTACTGGCGGGGCGTCAGTAGAATATTTTAAGAATTTTGCAGAGAACCCAGATAATTTAATGATTATGAGTTGTTATCAGGGTCCTGGTTCTTTAGGTAGAAAACTTCAGGATGGTGAAAAGTTTGTTGAAGTTGAAGATGAAAATACAAAGAGAACTATTGAGGTTAAAATGCGTGTTGAGTTATTACCCGGATTATCTCCGCATGCTGGTCGAAATGAAATTCTTAGTTTTTTTAATAATATGAATCCTCGTCCAAAAAGAATTATAATCAATCACGGGGAAGTTTCAAAATGTTTAGATTTAGCTTCTGCCTTGTATAAGTTGAATCATGTTGAGACAAATGTTCCTCGTACTTTGGAAACTTTGAGGTTGCGATAATTATTTTTTTTCTCTAAATTCTTTTGGATCTAGTTGATAATCTTTCATCCAAGCATAAGTGGTAACCCTATTAATTCCAATCTGCTTACTAATTCTAGAAACATTGCCTCTATATTTTTCCAGCATAGAAATCATTGATTCCTTAGAAACTTTTTGGACTGGCCCTTCTTTAAAGAACCTTGGGATATAACTTTTATCGGCAAAATTCTCCTTTATTTCTTTAGACATAATTTCTAAAACTTCTTCTACCAACTCCTTAGGGTAATTTTCCTCTTCAAGACGAGATTTAACTGAACTTTGAATTTCTGCAGATAATACCCTTTCTAATTTATTTGCTACAGAAGAATCTACAAGACTTAAAACTTTTTTCATATAATCGGTATTTCCTAAAGATTCCTCTAATTTCTTAGAGTACAAGGCAATAACTGCTGCATATAATGGATTTACTTCTTCTTTAATTTGATCTGTCATTTTATATTTTTATCAGAACTCTTTTCCCTTAGGGTAATTTTGGAAGATAATTGTAGTTTAAAAAACTTTTTATTGAAAAAAATTTATTTAGAATTAATTAATTTAATTATTGCATACTAAATCTTGTTCTGATCCCAGCAGAGACAGTATCATTCCCAAGTGCCATTGACATACGATTTGCCTCTCCATCAGGGTCATTTATAATTTCCATTTCTTCATGAGTATATCCTACCCCTATCCCAACATCATTTTCTCCAAAAAAATAATTCATGGCAACTTCACTAATCCCGTTTTTAATTCTCAATTGACCATCATTAGAACGAGATGAACTTGAAGAATAATTTCCTGAAATATTTAAGGAATCTCCTCCTTTGGATCTACGAAAAGCGAGTTCAAACCCAGCCCATCCTTTATTCCCACTAGCATCATCACTCATTGGGTAATTTATAACTCCAAATCCCCCTGCTATCTCTCCAGATAATGATAAAGCAGAGTTCACAGAGGCAATGGCATGTGCCCCAGTATAAGTGTTATTTAAATCTGCGCCAGCTCCATCTATAGGGACATCATCTGCCTTTGAATCAGCCACAAGATTTCTTTGGAAATCAAGCCCACCGGCTTCAAAACTAGGTCCTGCCCCAAAAGTAAAAGACTTTTCTTTGTCGCCACTAAATGCAACCCCTGGATTAAAATATATTTTTGACCTATCTATTACCCCATATTCCCCTTCCTTTCTTGTAGTAAAAGAAGTATGCCCAAAAGATGCTCCAGTATTTGCAAACCCATCAAAGCTACTTTTCCCAACAGGTATAACAACCATTGCTTCTATCCCAGATCTAATCCAAGGACTCCCCGCATAAGACTTCTTAGAGGTATTCTCATAATTATCTATCTCTTGTGTTGGGGTAGCAGAACCACCTTGAATAAATAGCTCTCCTTCACTCTCAAAATTAGTGTTCCCTGCGTTAGCATTTGAAGCAGAAAAGAGCGCTACAGGAATTGCCACTGCTGCGAAAGCAATATAATGAAATGCTGATTTAATTTGATTAAATACCATTTAAAAGAAATATAAAAATGGTTTATAAGGATTATTGTGATAAAAAACATTTATTAAGCTATATATATTTATTATCAAATGAAGCACAAAACTTCGATAACTTTAATTTTACTTGTTATGTTTTTAGTGACGCAGTTTATTGGTCTTTATGTTGTAAATCATTATTTGCAAGAAGAAAACCCTCTTCCGTATGGAATGGATACTCCTCAAGTAGAAAAGGAAACAGATTTTTATACATCTTTTTTGCCTTCAGTAATTATTGCTTTTGTTTTTGCAATTGGTATTATTTTTCTTTTAACTCATTTTAAAATTGATTTTATTTTAAAAGCTTGGTTCTTTTTTGTTGTGGCTCTTGCATTGGGCCTTGCTTTTAATGCGATTATTCCGAAGTTTGCGTATTCTCAGATTATTCTTTTAGTTGTAGCAATTCCTCTTGCGTGGTTTAAAATATATAGAAAGAATTTTTTATTACATAATGGGACAGAGCTTTTGATTTATCCAGGTATTGCAGCGGTATTTGTTGGGATTTTTAATTTGTGGACAATTATTATTTTACTAATTATTATATCAATTTACGATGCGTGGGCTGTGTGGCATTCGGGGATTATGCAAAAAATGGCAAAATATCAAATTAATAAATTGAATGTTTTTTCTGGATTTTTTATTCCTTATACTTCTAAGGCGATGAGGAAGAAAATTAAAAACTGGAAAAAAACTTTGACTAAAAAACAATTAAAGAAAAAAAGTATGAAAGTTAATGTTGCAATTCTTGGAGGAGGAGATGTTATTTTCCCTATTATTACTGCGGGGGTTATGATGAAAGTTTTTGGTTCTATTATCCCATCCTTGTTTGTTATTTTTGGAGCTTTGGCTGGGCTAGCCTTCTTAATGATTAAAGGGGATAAGAAAAAGTTTTATCCTGCGATGCCTTTTATTACTGCGGGTATGTTTATTGGGATGATTTTGTATTGGATTATTTTATTGTAAACAATTTATCATCTTTAACATCAAAAACATCTAATCGAACTCCTGCGTCGAGCCAACCGTGAGCGTAATTTATTGCTGCGAATGCGTTGATAAAATCCTGGTTTTTTTCAAAGTGCCTTGCGTCTGAAAGATAATTTTCAACCATATCAAATATTTCTTTTGCGTATTTTTGCTTTCCCTTAATTACAGATTTTTTTGCAATTTTAAGTGCCTTTTCTGTGATTCCAAAATACTTACTTAATTTTTCTTTAGTTATTTTGTCTGATTTCATGAATTTTTAATGCAAAATGCTTATAAATAAATTTCCTTTAGCCTAAATATGGAAATTGACGGAATTGAGATTAAATGGTTGGGACATTCGGGATTTTTAATTAAGAACTCCCCGCCACAGGCGTATCCTGATAAATCTCCTTCGGAGATTTCTACTAAGGGCAAGATAATCTATATTGATCCATATAATATTAAAGAAACTTCTGAAAAGGCAGATTTGATTTTGATAACGCACAGCCATTATGATCATTGCAGTGTTGCAGATATTCAGAAAATTATTCAGGAAGGGACAAAAATTATTATAACTGCAGATTGCCAGAGTAAAATTACAAAATTTGAGACGCCTGTTGAGATGCAAGTTGTTGAGCCAAATCAAGAATTTAATTTTGGAAATACTAAAATTTCTACTTTGCCAGCATATAATATAGATAAGCCGTTTCATGATAAAGATGAAGAATGGGTTGGCTATTTAATTAAGATAAATGATTTGTTAATTTATCATGCAGGAGATACAGATAAAATTCCTGAGATGCAGAAATTGACAGGGCATAATAAAAAAGTTATTGCGATGCTTCCGATTGGAGGAAGATTTACCATGAGTGTAGAAGAGGCTGTTGAGGCTGCAGAATTTATTAAACCCCATATGGTTATTCCAATGCATTATGGAAGTATTGTTGGAAGTGAAGAAGATGCACAAGAATTTAAGGAACTTTGTGAAGAAGAAGGAATTAAATGTGAAATTTTGATTAAAGAATGAAATTTTTATTAGGCTCTAAAAAAGAATTTTTTGAATTTGTAGATTTAATTAAGCCAGAAGATAAAGTTTGTATTTTAACTCACACAGATTTGGATGGTATTGCTTCTGGAATTTTCCTTGAAAAGATTTTGGAATCAAAAAAACTGAATTTAGAATTTATTGAATTTTTAGATATTAAAAAAGATATGATGAAAAAAATAATCCCCATCTTAAAAGAGAAAAAAATAACCAAAGTATTTCTCACAGATTTGGCTGTAGATACTGTTGATATCGAAGGGTTTTATGAAACTAAAAAAGAGTTTGATGTTTTTTTAATTGACCATCACCCTATAGAAGAAAATTTAGAAGGGAAAAATATTATTAAAACAGATAGTGGCATATGTGCTACCAATATAATTTATGATTTGGGGGGAGGGCTTATTGATGAGGAAAAATGGAAATGGCTTGCTTGCACAGCAATTGTTGCAGATTATACTTTCCTCCACAAGGAACAATTTGATTTTATCAAGGAAAATTATCCTGATTTTAATTTAGAAACTCCTTTCAAGACAAGTGTTGGAAAAATTGCAGATAAACTGGCTTATTCATTATATTATTTTCACGCAGATAAAGGCAAAATTTATCGGGCAATTTTAAATTCTGATTGGAAATTTATAGAAAAATATTATGAAAAAGTAAAAGAAGAAATTGATTATTGGGTTGAAAATTTTGAAGAAAAAAGTGAATATTTTCCTGATAAAGAAATTTATTTTTATGAACTTACCCCGAAGTATGGAAGAGCAATAATTTTGAATATAATTTCTAGTGAAAAAATAAAAGGCAAAACATTGATGGGATATATGGAACAAAAGAATGGTCTTGTTAAAATAAGTGCAAGAAATCAACTAGATGGTGCGGATATGAATTCTCTTTTGAAAAAAGGAATTGCTGGTTTAGAAAATGCAATTGCTGGTGGGCACAAAAAAGCTTCTGGAGCATCTATTATGGCTAAAGATTTGGGTAAGTTTAAGGAGAATATTTTGGGAGCTCTGAGGAAATGAAATCCCCTTTTCTTCAAAGAAAAGAATCAATTTTATCAAAGAAAGATAAATCATCGAAGGGAGATTGGGATGAAAAAATTGCTAAATTTTGTAATGAAATAAATTCTTCAGAAAATTATTACACAACATCCTCCTGTTCTGGAAGAATAATAATTATGATTGATTCTGATAAGAAACAAAGCAATTTATTCTTAGAAGTTTATCATAATAAAATAAAATTAAATGAATTAAAAAATAGTTTAGATAAAATTGTTGTTAAAAATAAAAAATTAATTAAATTTAAATTTGAACCTTTTATTCTTCATGTTGCGTGCAAAACATTAGATGATGCGAAAGAGTTTTTGAAAAAAGTTCAAAAAGCAGGATGTAAAAAAGCAGGGATTATAAGTCTTGAAAAAAATATTATTGTTGAATTAAATGGAAGTGAAAAAACTGAGTTTTTAATTATTGAAAATCAAAAAATTTTAGTTAATGATAGATTTTTAGAATTAATTGTTAAAAGATGTAATAGAAATCTTGAAAAAAGTTGGGATAGGATTGAAAAGTTGCGTAAATCTATAAAATAATCTTTATGTTTTACTAACATAATATATATAAACTTCGAAGAGCTTATTTTTTTATCATAATAATTGATGTCGAGTTGGTTTTATGATACGAGGGGGTGGAGTTTTCCTCTCCTCTTTTTTTCTAAGGTATTAGTTGGAAATATGTCAACTATAAAAACTTTTCGTAGAAAAGTGAACAATTAAATGAGGTAAACAAAATATGGTATTAGATTTTGCAAAAGAAGCGATAGGCAATGTTGAATCACATAGTATTAACTTTGATGAATTACGAGCTGGGAAGGCAAACATTAAGGTTGTTGGATGTGGTGGATGCGGTTCTAATATGGTAACATGGCTTTTTAACAAGGGAATTAATGGGGCTTCTATTTATGGAATAAATACAGATGCTCTTCATCTAAGTGTAACTAAAGCAGATGATAAAATTCTTATTGGAAAAGAATTGACTCGTGGCCTTGGTGCTGGTGGAAAACCTAGAATTGGGAAGGAAGCAGCTAGAGAAGCATTAGTTGATTTAAAGAAAGCTGTTGGAAATGCAGATATGGTTTTTGTTTTAGCAGGTTTAGGTGGAGGAACTGGAACTGGTTCAGCACCTGTTGTTGCGCAAATTGCTAAAGAAGCTGGCGCAGTAGTTATTGGTGTTGTGACAATGCCTTTTGAATCTGAACGAGCAAGAATTGACAAAGCTGAATTCGGGTTACAAGAACTTAGAGACATGACTGACACGTGTATTGTTTTAGATAATAATAGACTTGTTGATATTGCTGGACAGTTGCCAATTGAACAAGCTTTTGCTGTTGCTAACGAACTTGTATCTACTATGATTAAAGGAATTGTTGAAACAATTACTCTTCCAAGTTTGATTAATTTGGATTATGCAGATGTGTCTACAATTATGCGTAATGGCGGTGTTGCTGTTATTGGAATCGGAGAATCAGACGCTGGAGATCGTGTACAAGAAGCTGTAAGACAAGCACTTACCCATCCTCTACTTGACGTGGATTATCAAGGTGCTACTGGAGCTTTAATACATGTGACTTGCGGACCGGATTTGAAGTTAGAAGAATTTGACATAATTGGTAAAACAGTTTCAGAGAATTTGAGTCCAGATGCTCAGGTTATCATTGGTGCAAGAATTAGCAAAGAGTTCATTGGAAAAGTTAGAGTGATTACTATTATGACTGGTGTTAAGTCACCGTACGTCTTAGGTAAAGAACTTACTAACTGCCGATCAGGACCGATTGCTAAAGAAGTTTCAGAACTTGGAATTGACGTTTGGTAATCAAGTTCTGTAATTAATTTTTTATTTTTTCCCCTTTTGGGGTTTTTTTTATTTTTTAACTAAAAAAATTTATATTGCCCTTGTAGAAAGAATGGCAATTATACTTAGGATAATTGGAAATAATATCATAATACTTAAACAAACCCATGGGCCTACTCTTTTTTCATTTTCTGTATCATCTATTGTTCTATTGAGTTCATATTGTAAATAAAACGCTCCGAAAATAAATGTGAAAAATCCTGAAACTTTTCTTATAACTTTTTTATTTTGCCAAGCCTCATTAAGCATCTTTCTCATACGAAATATTATGAAAAAATAATCTACTAGGATTAAAATACAAGTTATTATGGAAATAATTAAAATAATTATTATTGGTATTGAAAATCCTGTGCATTTTATAATAAAAGGACAAATAATCCAAACAATATATATAAAAATAGATAAAATTAATAAACCAATAGAATATTTTTTATCAATTTTGCTTAATGTATTTAAGGTGTTAAGCTCTTTTGATCTTTTAATAAGCCAAGCATAATAATAAATATTAAGAGTTATAATTGAAAGAAAAACCATTAAAACAACACTTCTTTTTTCAGGATTCTTGTTTTCCGTTTGCTTTACCTCTTTTTCCATAATTTATTAATAACTTTCAAGTTTTTAAATTTAAGCATTAATTTTTTGGATAGTTTTCATTTTTTTATTTCCGTATTTGTAGAAATAAAGAAAATTATCTAAATCTATTTTTGGCTTTGGCTTTGTTTTTTGTCCCATCTTTTTAGATTCGTAGGCGATTGGAAACATTGCTTCGACAATAATATTGTCTGGAATTTTTAATTCTCTTTTAACCATCTGCTCTTCAAAGTGTCCAACCCAACATGTTGAAAGCCCTTTTTCTTGAATTGATAAAAGGAAGTTTTGCATTGCTGCACCAGCCTGTTGTCTTAGAAATTTGTCTGCGAATTCTCCGTAAGCGTTTTGCGTTCTTGCAGGATTTGTGCAAACAACTACAACATAATGTGCATTTGAAACAAAGTCCTGTTGTGCAGCCTCTGAAAGCTCTTGGATTGTATCTGGGTCGTCAATTACAATAAATTTTAATGTGAAATTATTTCCTCCCATTGGAGCATATCTGCATGTGTCAATACATTCTATAATATCTCTCCAGTCTGGTTTTTTTTCTGAATATTTTCTTACGCTTTTTCTTGACTTAATTGCTTTGTTTAGTTCCATAATTCTTTAAGAGAAAAGAAGTTTTTAAAATTAATGAAACGTCCCCGGGAGGACTTGAACCTCCGACCTAACGGTTAACAGCCGTTCGCTCTAACCAACTGAGCTACAGGGACATATAAATAGGATAATAATTTTACTTTTAAAGTTTATCCTTATCTAATTTCATATACTTTCCATTATTTTCCTTATGTCCTTAAAATTAGATACAATCTTCATTGGGCTCCCTTTTTCTAACCTCTCTCTCCCGTGATATCCAAAATCAACTGCAATTGATTTAACTCCAACTTTATTTGCCTCCAAAATATCCCCCAATGTGTCTGTTATAAAAATACATGACTCTGGGTCGAGATTATATTTATTAAAAAGCATTTTAAATTTCTCAACTTTAGATTTATGAGATTCGGCTGTTAAAACTTCTTGGAAAATATTTTTAAAATTATTTTTCTCAAAATAAAAATTTAAATTTTTAATTAAATTTGAACTTATTATATACAAATCATAATCTTCTTTTAATTTTTCAATTTCCTCTCTCACTTCTTCATCTAAGATTAATTCTTGAAAATATTCATATTCTATGCCCCTAAATTTATCTTTAACTTCGGAACCAAATTTTTTATCTAATTTTTCAAAAAGGTTTCCATCAAAATAAGAGCGATATTCTTCTTCAGAAATTTCTGAATCAGCTTTTTTATTGGCGTTATATGCTAAATCAAATGTATTATGGATTACTCCATCAAAATCAAAAACAATTGCTTTTATTTTTTTATCAGGTTCTTTTTGATTCATTTTTCTCCTTTCAGGCCTAAATCCTCAATTGGCTTGGGTCGGTGTTTTTCTAAATAAGAATAAACATTTGTAGTTTTTGATCCTTGGATTATGGAGATAATTGATTGCTGAAGAACCTCTAAAAATTCAGGTTCACTTATTATTCCAATTTCATTGTCTTTTAATTCTAAGAAACCTTCTGTTAATGAAGACAGTGTCTTTAGGGTTTTCCCATTTGTCCCTATTATTCTCGCCCTAATTCTCTCTAGGTCGTGCCTTTTTGTGTAATCTTTTATATTTAATCTTTCGAAGATAAAATCATTTTCTTTAATTTGCATTGCCGCAGAAAAAGGGAATCCAAAATCTAATGCTTCAATTACTTTTTGGGCAATGTATTCGTCGTCTGCACTTCCTTCAAGATAAACTTCTTTTCCTCTATTTGAAATTTTTACATTTAATTTCTCTTCTAGTTGCTTTTTGTTTCTTATAATTCTAGAAATTTTGTCTATTATTAATTTTAACATTTAAAATTCATCTTTTTCCATTTTAAGATGTCCTTTTTTTCTTAGCCAGTCTACTTGGTTTGGCCTGTATTTGAATAAGATGTCTCCTTTTGCATTGTCTAGTTCCCATGGTTCAATTATTACAACATCATTTGGCCTTAACCACATTCTTCTTCTTAATCTTCCTGGAACTCTACAGATTCTTTCTTTCCCATCTGTGCAATTTACTCTCATTTTGTTCCCACCTAATCTGCTTTCTATAATTCCAATTGATTCTTTTCCTCTTGGAAGCTTAACTCTTATTGGAGCTTGAACTTCTTGGGGATTTTGTGGTTCTTTATTAGGTGTTTTGTCTTCAAATTCTGGCATATTAATTTTAGAATAAGGGAGTTTATAAAAATATTGAATTAAACCAAAACCATGCTATAAGGAATGCCTTGGATTTTTTTAACAGATTCTTCTGAAATTATTCCTGCTTTTAATGCTACTTTGATTGATTTTTCTCCGACAATGTTGAATGTTGAGTCCTCCCCTGAAAAGAAATTCATTTTTTTGACTAATTCTTCTTCATCAACTTCTTCGCCTTTGTAGAAGTTTTCTTTAACATCTAATTGAAAATTGTCTTGCTCGAATTTCTTTCCTATTAATTCAGAGTCAGAAATAGCAATAACATCTCTATAAGAACTAATTTTGTTTACGTTGAACATTTAAAAATAAAAAAATAATAATTTAAAATTTATCTAAAAGGCTTTTTCTGCGTCGCCTGATTTCATTGCCTTTTCTGCATTGTCCTTTGACATCATTGCACACATAGTTGTGCCACAGTCTGGACATTTCCCTTTAGCCATGAACCCGCCTCTAGCAGTCTTATTCATCTTAGGTTCTTTCATTTTTTGTCCTTTTTTCTTACATTTTACGCAATATGCTTCTACCATCTTTTATGTCTCCAAATTTAATTATAGATTCACAGAATCTGTTATTTTACTAAGGAAAAATTGGTTTATAAGGGTTTATATTAGAAATTTATATCTTACTTCGCACGCTATGTTTTGCCCCACAAGCTAGGCAACGTAAGAAAGTTAATCTATCCTCTTTGACTATTTCTGTGTCAGGTTTCCCGCATTCTTTACACAATACAAACTCTTTAACATATTGCTCGATTTTTTGGTCAATCTTTTCTCTTTGTATTTTATTGTTTACCATTAATTTATCTCCTTCTCTATTCCCAGATGTTGCAAGCTCTCTTAAGAGAAATTTTTGAATATGTTCGGGCTTTCTTCTTAAGTGTGAAGCAATTTGCATGAAGTTCGCGAGAATTGTTTTTTTCCCTTCATAATGTCCTTCAATCTTTGGAATTTCAAATCTTTCTCCTGTCCCTTCTACTTGCTTTACTTTCTTGTATGCGTCGTCTAAGAGTTGTTCGTATGTCATGAGAATTAGAAAGTGCTGGGGTTTTTAAGAGTTATTGATTCCTAAAAGCAACATCAAATTTTTTACTTCATTAACTTTCTCTGAATTTCTTGCTTTAGCATATCTTTGCAAAAGTCTTTCAAGTGGACCTATTATACTTTCTGGACCATTTAATTCTGCAGCTTTTTCAAAATATTCTTTTGCATCCTCCCATCTTCCCAAATCTGCAGACACTCCACCCATACCATTTAATGCATAAGTATTATTTGGATCTATCTTTAAAACTTGTTCATATGATTTTTGTGAAGAAGCGTATTCTCCTGTGTCTCTCCTAACAGCAGCTAATACAACTGTTGCGACAGCATCTTCGGGATTTTCGTTTAAAATTATTTCACATTGTTCTATTGCTAATCCTGGCTGTCGGTCTGCCCTATAAGCAGCAGCTAATGCTAAACGTATTTGTGGAGAAGGATTAAAACTTAATGCTCTCTCTAATGCATAAACCCCCACCTTTGTCTTTTTATTTTTTCTTGCATCAATGCCCAAAGCCAATAAGTCTTCTGGGCTTTTCATTTGATCTATTTTATACATAACTCTTTGACTATCTAACTCTCTTAATTCTCTTGAAGCAATATTATCTCTTGGGAAAAGTTCAATAGCTCTTCCATAAACTTTCTCAGCTTCTTTAAATTTTCCCTTTTTGACATAACATTCTCCTAAGCGAAGATATGCCCCTAAATTAAATGTCGGATTTAATGTAATAATTTGCATATTTACAAGGTGTGCCTCTCCCCCAAAATTTCTTTTTGCTTGAAATTCTCTTGCTTGACCAACTAAATCAGAAATATTTATTGTCATCTTAACCCAACCATCTTAATTTGCCAGGACGAGGTTCAAAGATTATTCCGTCTTCTAGAAGTTTTTTGATTTCTTGGTTAATTACTTCAGGAGAAGTTTCTCTTAATTCTAGAATTATTTTATCTGTGTCAATTCCACCTTCAGATTCTCCGCTTTTTATTTTTTCTAAAATTTTATCTTTAATCGCCATAGCCTGTTGCTTGTTTTCTACAGGGGGAGCTTCTATACCTCTTTGTTTTTCAAGTTCTGTTTTTCTTAAAAGTAAATATTTTGGGTCCTGTGGTTTAATTATTTCTGGAGCAATATATAATTCATTATTCCAGTATCTTAAAACTCCAATCACAACAACAGTCTCTCCTTGATTTAATGCTCTAAACTTTTCAGAATCGTCTCCAAAGGATTTTAATTTTATTTGTCCTGAGCCATCATCAAGAGTTAAAGATAAAAATTTTGATTCTCTTTCGCTTTCATATTTGTCTACAAGATTTCCTGCAATATTTACTCTTTGAATTTTTTTATTTCCTAATTCTAAGAAAGAAAACTTTTCTTGGTCGAAAATTGGCTTTGCAATTAATAAATCTCCAATTCTAAATTTGTATGCAATATTTCGTTTGAATTGTGGGTCTGACATATTATGAAAAATTTAATTTAGTTTATAAGTTTTTATGGTCTCAAGTTCTTTGGACATATCCTCTTTTTGGAGAGAAAATATCTCCAGAGGATTTTAACTTTGAAATTGCTTCTTGAATTTCATCTTTGTCCATTCTCCCTTCTAGTTCTTGCTGAACTTCTTCAAGAGGGATTAATTTTCCTAATCTTCCCTCCAGATGATTTATTGTTTCCCTTACTGTTACTATCTTGCTCCTCTGGGACGTAGGAAGGCCACCAGTTCCCCTATCTATATCAAAAGTCTTAGATTCATAATCATATCCTACTTGCATTAAATAATACTTCATTAAGTCTATCGCTATTTTTGTATCTTCAACCTTAACTGTTTCACTTAACTTTAATTTCGCTGAGGCTTCGGCCATTCTAATTAAAGCCTGCAACTGTCGTGCTGAAATTGGGATTGGTCGCATTGCACTTTCTGAAGAAACTGGAGCATTTCTTAGGCCAACATAAAACTTTTTTATTTCTTTTGCAGCTTCATCAGAAATTTTAGGCCTTATTCTTTGTTTTGAGTAAGCAACATATTTTCGGAATAAATCTTTTGGGATAAACATATCTTCACTTTGGCTTTGATGTTCTTGTAAAACATGTGAAGCGATCATTTCATCTTTAACTTTATCTGGAATATCTCTTAAGGTAAAAATTATATCAAAACGATTTATCAGTGTTGGCGGTAAATCTATTTGTTGTGCAATTGATTGGTATGGGTCGAATCTTCCGAATTTTGGGTTTGCTGCAGCAAGAACAGAAGTTTCTGCTTTTAGAGATGCTTGAACATTTGCTTTAGAAATTGTTACTGTTTGCTGCTCCATTGCCTCGTGCATTGCACTTCTATCTACAGGATCCATTTTTTCTAATTCATCAATACAAACCAGCCCCTTATTTGCTAAGACCATCGCCCCTGCCTCTAGACTCCATCCTTTTAGAAATTCATCTCTCACAACAGTTGCTGTTAACCCTGCTCCTGAAGTAGATTTCCCTACAACATAACGTCCTTTAGGAGAAATATTTGCCATAAATTGAAGAGTTACTGACTTGGCTACACCAGGGTCACCTATTAATAAAATATGCATATCCCCTCTTAATGAACTTCCATCTGGTCTTGGTTTTTTTACTCCGCTGAATAATTGTAAAACTAAAGATTGTTTTATTTCTTCATATCCCCATACACTTGGAGCGATGCTCTTTGCTAATTTTTTAAAAATTTCTGGATCTTGGGACAATTCCAAAATTTGCTTTTCATCTTCTTCTCCTAAGTCTAATTCTTCGAATGTTTCTTCTAGGGGAATAATATTATTCGCGTCTACTGCTAACTGGAATCTTGTTGAAAGCCCCCCAGTGCTTAATGGGATTGGTACTTCTTTTAAAACTCCTATAACTCTTACCCTACTTCCGGGCGTTGTTTTTTCTTCCATCTTTGGCTCAACCAAATCTTCTCTTACAAAGATATCTAATCTTTTTGGCTGTTCCCCCCCGGTTAAAGATTCTGGAGATTCTTCAATTACAATTCTTTGTGTGTCTACCATTTCTTTTGAAATTAATTTAAACCCTCCCCTTCTCCCACAAGAACATCTCGAAGGTTCTCTAAATTTTTTTTCAATTTGTAAAACTGAGATAACTGTTCCGCAACTTGGGCATTCAAATTTTGCATTTACAACTTGTGGCCTTACATCTGAGGCTTGTCGAATAATTCCTTCTAAAACAATTAATTCATTTAAGTGCTTGGATCTTATGTTTCTTACTTTTATTTGCTGAGACTCTGAAAGATTAAATAGTCTTACTCTCACATCTGAGGCAAGTCCTGATTCTTCAATTGCTTGTTCAACAATTCTTAAAGTTTCTTCTGGGCTTGACAAAATTTCATCTGAAAGCATATTTGAAAATTCTGTTAATTTCATAAAATCCAAATAAATTACACTTAGTCCTTTACGCAAAGAATCTCCTACTTCTTTTTTGTAAAAATCAAAAAAATTCTTTGATTCAATCAGCAAATCCTCTGTTTTTGGTTTTTTGTTTAAATTCATCTCTCCCATTAATTATCATAGGAGATTTTGTTTTTATAGATTTATGTAAATTATTAAGTGGCTTTTGAGAATAGGTATTATTTTTGGGTGGTGAAAGGATGATTATTTCTTATACTCTTTCAACGCCTTTTTAACATTTTTTAAAAGTTCGTCAATACTAAAGTCAAGTTGTTTTTTGTTTTTTGTTCCTGTGCAAACAAGTTTTCCGTTACTGAATAATAAAAATGTTGCATTTGGTTCAATTAATTTGTAAACTAAACCAGGAAATTGTTCTGGTTCATATTCTGTGTTTTCCATTTTTAAGGCAAGATAATTTAAATTAAGTTTAAGATTTATCGTTCCTGAAGCAACAATATTTTGAACTGTAATTTTTGGCTTAATTGTTACTCTAACATTTATTTTTCTCAATTGTTTTATTACAGCTTCAATTACTTGCTTAACTTGTGCGACTGATTTTGTTCCTGTGCAAACAAGATTTCCTGATGAGAAAACTAAAACTGCTGACTTTGGTTCTTTTATTCTTAAAACTAAACCAGGAAAAGTTTTTGGATTATATTCGGTATTGGGTTGAGTCTTTGCTAACTTTGTTAAAGGAACTGGTTTTTCTAAAGAAGCTGTTGCCACAATATTTTGAATCTTATAAGTACTTTTAGATTTTTTTGCAACCATTTTACAACTTAATATAGAAAAATCTATTTATAAAGGTTAGTAAGGTCTTCTTGGAAGATTCTTTGAAGGCATCCTTGGAGGTTGCTTTGGCGGAGCAGATTTTGAAGAAGAGATTGCTCCTGAACTAGGCTTGTTCATAAAATAATGAATAATTAATCCTATTATTGATAAAAGTAAAACCCCTAAAACTCCTATTGCTAAATACCAAATCCAAGCGTTATTTTCTGGAAGATTTGGCTCATCCCTTGTACTTACACAATTACCGTTTTTACATTCTTCACCTGTATAACAATCACTATCTAAATCACATTCATCTTGAGTAATTGTAGGGCAATCTTTAGTTTCTATTCTATCTTGAGAATCACAACTTGAATCTGTACAAGTTTTTGTTCCGCAACTTTTTTCTAAATTTGACCAAGAACCACAAGTCCATGTAGGAGTACAAGTATCATCATCTGAAGTTGTATAGGAAAATTCTTTTACTGCAGAATTTTCTAATCCTGAAATTTCAAATCTTCCATCATAAATAGAACATTCATAATCATCTTCTGTCCCAGGACAAGTTAAGAATGTTTCATCTGAATCAAAACAATCATCGGTCATATCATCAATATCATCTATTTCTCCATCAAAAATACAAACTGCATTTGAATAAGAATCAATTACATCTATGTAAAATGTTTTATCTGCATCAATACCATTTACAATTAAGAATCCAAAATCATCATTTGAATCTTGTTTTTCTAAATAAAGTTCTCTTAGATTTAAAGGATCGTCGTCGAAGTCCCATTCAAACTCTACAATTACCTCATCATCATTTAAGATTCGAACATCTAAATCTCCTCTATATGGATCTGCTCCTGCGAAATCATCCCCGTCTATTTCTAATTCAAAATCTATTTCTTCTACCTCTGGATCATTTTCTCCTCCAATTACTTTTCTATCCCCAAAATCACAATCTTGAATTTCAGTCTCAGGCGCACATGTTGCAGAAGTGAAAGTTATTACTTGCGTATCATCTAATAAACAATCTCCGGTTGTTCCTAATGTCCATGGTTCACAACCAGTTGCTTCAGCTTCGCAAATTCCTGTCATAATGTTACATATTGGTCTTGCGGCGTTAGTGCAATCTGTATTATCTATACATCCAGAAGTTCCAGGGACACAAGTACCCTCAACACAACTTTCTCCTATAGCACAATCAGCATCTAAAACACAATCAGGAGTTCCCCCAGAACACTCACAAATCTCGCAACCATCCACAACTGTATATCCACTAGCGCAAGCAAAATCACAAACTAAAGGTCCACATTCAACACAAACACCAGCTTCACAAACAGGCAAAGAAGGGTCAGTACAATCTACATCTGTAGTACACTCAGAAGATTCCCCTAAAACACAACATTTCCCATAACTACATTTACTCCAACGCCCTCCAGTATCAGCATCAGACAAACTTCCTCCATAAGTCGCACAATTATAATCCGCTGGGATACAAAAACCATCAACACCCGTTGGGCTATCGGAAGGTGAATTTGAACAAGCAGTTATAGTAGGGTGATCCCATTTATAACAAACCCCAAAATCACATCGTGCACCGTAAACTCTAAAATAATCAGTAGGACGAATCTTCGTGCAATAACCTCCAAAAGAATTACAAGAAGCGATTTGATGAACTTGCCCAGCAGTAGGTGCCATCTGTATTAAATCTTGATTTTGTAGAATTGTATTATAAAGAACCATTACTACAAAGATTGCTAATAAAACTCCAATAATAAGATTTGTATTTATCCTCTTTTTAGCCATATTTTATTTAGTTATTTTATATTTATAAATTCTTTGATGCTCAACCATATCTATAATTTCTTTTTTGAACTACAAAATCTTGTTCAATTTCTTTTAAAGTTGTAATTTCTGAAACTGGCTTGTCTGGTCGTAGATTTGTGAGTCTTGGGAATCGTAATGCCCAACCTGAATTGTAATTTTGGGATTTTTGTATTTCCTGATAGTTTACAGCTACGACAATTTTTGGTTTTATTGAAACAGATTTGCCTTTTTCTTTTATAATATGGGGTTTTAGTAATTTTGTTAATTCGTCGAATGAAACTCCTTGTTCTTTTTTTTCTTTTATCCCTGTCCCCATTTTACCAATTTCTAAATATTCCCCTTTCTTTTTTCCTCCACAAGATAAAATAAAACTAGACATCCAACCTGAACGTTTTCCATTCCCATATTCTGCACCTGTGATTACTAAATCTAAATCTTCTACTTCTGGTTTTATTTTTAGCATGTGCCCTACTCTTCTTCCAGGTTTATATTCTGCTTTTAAATTTTTCATCATTACCCCTTCCTGGTTGTCTTTCAAAGCTTTTTTATAAAATTCTTTTGCTTTTTTCTCATCGCTAGTTATAATTTGTTTTGAAAAAATTAATTTGTATCTATGAGGTGTTATAATTTTTCTAATTAATTTTGCTCTTTTTTCAAAAGGCTCATCTAACATTGATTTCCCATTATAGTGAAGGATATCAAAAACATTTATTTCAATAGGTAATTTTTTTTGTAGTTCCTCTATGTTATATTTTCTTCGAATTCTTTGGGAAATATCTTGGAAAGCAGTGTATTCTTTTGTTTTAGAATTAAACCCAACAGCCTCGGAATCAAGGATAAATGATTTTCCTTTTATGTATTTTTGAATATATTCAATTACTTCTGGAAATTGTTTCGTTACGTTTTCTAAACTTCTTGTAAATAACTTTACTTCATTTCCTTTTTTGTGGATAATCATTCTAAATCCATCGTACTTATATTCTACTGCACAGGGCTTTCCTAATTGCTTAAATCCGTCTTGGAAATTTTCTGCTTTTTGTGCGAGCATTGCCTTGATTGGTTTCCCGACCTCTAAATGTACTTTTTCTAATTCTTTTATTTTTCCTTTTTTTGCAATTTCAAAAACAAGTGCAATGTCGTTGGATTTGTCAATTGCTTTTTGAACTGCTTCAGCTGCTGGCTTTTGTTCTTTGAAAAATGCCTTTGCTAAAGATTCTCTAATTGTTGATTCCTGGGTTCCAATTCTTAAATCACCGATTAAAGTTCTTGTGAGATATTTTATTTCTAAATCTGAAGCAGGGGAAAATAATTCTGTGATTAAAGCAATCTTTTTTGAAACTGTTCCATGGCCTTCAAGTTCTGGAAGTTTTCTTAAATTTTCTAAAACTTTTTCTGTTCTAAGAATTTTGTGAGAAAATAATGTTGATTGTTTTTTGTTTTTTGTTAATTCTTGTGCGACTTTTCCTAAATCTCCAATTGACTTCCATTGCTTAACTATAACTTCTTTATCTATCCCTAAGGCTTTTGCAAGTGCTTTTATTACAAGCTGATTTGAAATCCCAATTCTTCGTTCGTCGTATTCTGGATAAATTCTTCCAAGAAGTAAGTAGAGAACATCTTTGTCTTTTTCTGGAAGATATTCTAGAAATTTTCTAAGAATTTCTGTTTTCTCTAAACGTTTTGTTGTGGAAGATATTTCTTCGTAAAGTTGTGCGAGTTTTAGATAGTTCATTTTTTTATTCCCCCCATTAACTCAAGATTATGTTTCTTTAACCATCTTTTAATCTCATTACTAGTTGCTTTTTTAACAAACCCAAGATAATCTTCTACAGCTAATTTCTCTACTTTTACAGGCTTAACATCCTTGGCAGACACCCACTGTTTTCCCTCCTCTCCAGAAGATTTAAAACTTTTAGAAGGCAAAGTATACAGATAAATATATTTCTGATTTGGCCACCCATCATAAATTTTTCCATAAGGTTTTTTAATGAATTTTAGTCCTGCACCATAAACTCCCTTACAACTTATTATTGCCATTGCAATTGCAATCCCCTTGATATTCGTAGCATAAACTCCTTTATGTAAATTCTCTGGATTGTTCTCTAAATCTTGTGGTTTTTTTGGTATGAACTTTTCTCCCTTAATTTTTCTTATGCTTCCATGATATAGGTATTTTGGTTTCATTTTCATTTTTTATAATATTTTAATTTAATTAAATCATAAAGTGCAGCAATACTAAAAACAGATTGTAAGATAATAAATATTATATCTTTTAGACTGATGCTATAACTTAATAAAAATAATCCTCCAAAAATATAAAACACATCTTGAATTTTTCTCTTTTTAGTTATAATTCCCGATATAATTAAAATTAAACCAATTACTCCAAAAATCTTAAACAAATTTATCACCATGAAAGATTTAGGTGTAGGGAGTTTTTAAAATTGTTTATTCATTTTTAAAAAATAAAAATAATAGAGTTATTCCATTGATTGCAAACATCCTTAATGCCGCACTTTGTCCGTTCCAAATTGGGGATTGCCACATGACGAACCATTCGCCCCCTATTGTGATAAATGCTAAGAACCATAATAATAAAGCAAGAGTTAATCCTATCACCCCTTGCCTTAATCCTTTTTCAAAATCTTTTGTTTTAATGTTTCTGATACAATTTATTGATGCTATCCAACAATAAAGTGCTATGATGATTTCCCAAGCAATAATCATCCAATAAAAAATATGATGGGCTATTGGGGTTGTTATTGAACGCCACATTAAATTGTTTCCCTCAAATGTTGTGTCCATTGAAAGAACATGTTGAACAAATTGGTAATTTGAATTGTAATCTGTTAGGTTATTTATTACTACTATTGTAAAAAATATTGCGGTTGCAATTAATAGAAATATTTTGCAGTATCTTATTGTAGTTTTTCGAGTAGATTGTTTTTGAGAATTCCTCTTTTTTGCCATAATATATATTGGAGCATATAGTTTTTAATAGTTGTGCTCTACTATTTATTTTTCCAAAGCCCATGCTTGTTACAATACATTCTTGCACTTGAGATATTTTCTGTTTTGAATGTGGCTTCAGGCTTATCTCCGGGTTTTAAGAAATGTTTGCAGGAATTTTTACCTACTTTAATTTCCATCCATTCAATATAATGACCTTCTTCCATTGGATGTTCGATTGAACCAACTTTTACTTTGTTTCCTTCAATAACTGGTGCGTGTTTTTCTGCATATTCTCCTTCATAATTTTCTTTTTGAATTTCCATTGGCTGTGAACAACAAACTAAAGCGTCTGCTCCTTCGTGAATTACTTCAATAATATTTCCACAGATTTCACATTTGTAAATTTGATTTAAGGATGTCATTTTAGTAATTCTCACATAAAACTTCGTAATAACCTTGAGCATGTTCACAGGCAGGGCATTCCTTTGGAGCTTCTTCTCCTTCGTGGATGTAACCACAGTTTCTACATTTCCATTTTACTGAATTGTCTTTTTTAAAAACAGAGTTATTTTTTACGTTTTCTAAAAGTTTTCTATATCTCTTTTCGTGTTGTTCTTCAACTTCTGCGATTTCGTGGAATGAAACTGCAATTTCTTCAAAGCCTTCGTCTCTTGCGGTTTTTTCAAATTCAGGATAAAGTTCTCCCCATTCTTCTTTTTCCCCATTTGCTGAAGCTAAAAGATTTTCCTCTGTTGTTGAAATTTTTCCAGCAGGATATGAAGCTGTAATTTCTACAGGCATACCTTCAGAAGATTCCAAGTGTTTGAAGAAAATTTCTGCATGTTCTTTTTCATTGTCTGCTGTTTCTGTAAAGATTGCTGAGATTTGTTCGTAGCCCTCTTTTTTTGCAACAGATGCGAAATAAGTATAACGCATTCTTGATTGGCTTTCGCCGGCAAATGATTTTAATAAATTCTTTTCTGTTTGTGATCCTTTTAATTCCATGAGTATAAAATGTTTGAAGAGTTTAAATAATTTTATATTATCTTCTCGGGAATAATCTTTTTGCATAAGGAATAATAGTCCCGACATAAGGCCTTCGTGAATCCTTTTCTACTTTAATGGCATAAGTAAAGACCATCTCTGGATGAGCTTTGGCTCTCTCTAGCAAATACCTCATAAATTCCTTCTGAGTTATTGCTTTAAAAACTCTTGCTGTTGCTGGCCTTATCCCATCTTCTTCAAATCCCCATCCAATTCCCGAAACAATATTCTCCCCCAAAAAAAATTCATCCATCGAAGTTATTTGAGCAGGCTTTAACTCTTCTAATCTTTTATTTATCATCTTGATAAAAATCAAATTTGGTTTTTAAATCTTTCTTTAGTAATATTTTTATCGACGAAAAACATGAATTAATTTTAAAATTTAGGAAGAAACTTTTCCCCTAATTAAATCCAAATCTAAGAATTTTCCAGGACAAGTTTTTTTTACATCTGGGAAATCATTGTGTCCAAAAATATTTTCTGTTGAGATATTATGTTGTTTTAATTTATGTTTTAGAAAATTAATTAATGTTTTAATTTGTTCTGATGTTGGAGGATGACTATCTAAGTTTCCGATTAAACAAATGCCAAGAGATTCTTTGTTGTGACCATAGACCTGAGCTCCTTGAAAGTTTTCTGAGCGTCCTTGTATAAGATTTCCTTCAGAATCTATTAGCCAATGATATCCTATGTCTTCCCAGCCATTCATACTTATATGAAGTTGTTTTATAGATTCAAAAGTATGACCATCATTTTGAGAATGATGAATTATTATTTCTGAAACTTTTGTTAATGGCTGCATATAGAAAGATAGTTTTTGAAGTTAATAATTATTTCCCTCTTCTTTTCCCAGCTCTTACACTTGGACGAGTTTTCTGAGTTGGATTCTTATTCCCAAGTCCTCTTGATTTTTTTGCTGCAGAAGTCAATCCTCTCATTGTTCTTTTTTGATTTTGTTTTTTGCAAACCCAGTTTAACTTTTTATCTTTTTTAATTTCTTGCTTACTTGGGTCAATGCATATTACTTCATAGAAATAATTAATTCCATCTTTCCCAATCACATATGAATTTAAGACAACTAAATTTTTGTATTTTTTTTCTACCCTTTGTTCTGCAATCCACTTGTAAGACATTTTTAGAGTTTTTCTTGCGTGAAGTCTTTTTGATCTTCTTCCTTTGTTTGGTCTTGGTCTTTTATGACCTCCACGCTTAACTCTTATTCTAATCATTACAAATCCCTTTTTTGCCTTGTATCCTAAAGCTCGCGCTCTATCTAATCTAAGTGGCTTTTCGACCTTTGTTAAAACTTCTGATTTCCTCCATTGAACCATTCTTTCTCTAAGAGTTTTCTTTTCTGGCTTCTTCCAAGCTTCTCTTAATCTTTGATATAATCCTTTTACCATGGATTATTGACATAAGTTTGGTTTAAAAAGCTTTTTAAATTGCTTTCTTTTACATCTATTAATGAGGCTGTAGCTCAGTCTGGTTAGAGCACTGCTCTGATAAGGCAGGGGTCCTCGGTTCAACTCCGAGCAGTCTCATTTTTATTTAATTTCCAACGCCAAATTCTAGAACTAATAAATCTTTTTCCAGAGAATAACTAACCAAAGGCAAAGTTAATGGGATTGATTTAAAGTAGGATTTTGTTTTTGTTACTGCTTTTATTTCAATGCTCCCCCCGGCAGGTTTTATGGATAGGTCTTCTATCTTTTTTACTCCAGGGATTTCTATTTCATAAATAACCTGATCTGAGAGTCTTCTTATCTTTGTTTGAGGCTCCATTTTTTTTGAAGAAAGGAATTTTTTTTGTTTATCTTTCGAGAAAATTGGAAGCTCCACCACTTTTTCTTCTTGTTTTTTAGGATTTTGTTTTTGTTGCGGTTTTTTTGTAACTTTAACATTTTGGGGGTTAACTCTTTTACCATTGATAAAAAGCTCTACATTGGAGTTTAATTGATTGTTTTGGTTATTTTGATTGTTTGAGTTATTGAATTCTTTTTTCATTTCTTTTTCCAGCATTCCCATTGCCCCGCCAAGCATTTTCCCAAGCATGCCCCCAGCAAATCCTCCAGAAAGAATTTTCTCAAAAGGATTTTGTGGTGTTTGTAAATCTGCTTTCCCGAGCATTCCAAAATCTTTTTCAAAATTATTATTAACCTTAGAACCACAGCTATTGCAAAAATTAGAATTTTTATCTATTCCCTTCCCACATTTTTGGCATTTTTCTTTCTTATTAAACATATTAAATCTAACTTACTTTTGTTTAAAAGTTTTGGGGTGGTCGAAGAAATAATCTTTAATTGAAACCATCTCATGAACATCTTCTGAGAGTGTTTTCCCCACATCTTTGAATTTTAAATGCTTTAAAGCCCCTATTAAACTAAATTTTTTTGTTTTTCTAACTTCTCGTATTGTTGGAATAAAGAAAAAGACTGCAATCATTCTAAATATTGCCCCAATAATAAAAATTATTACTAAGGGTTCAATTAAGGGGGTTTTTACAAATTTGATTAAAATTGCTCCGAGTCCTGCTCCAAGGAAAACGCCTATCCCTACAAGAAGATTATAATAAGAAACTGCAAAGCCTCTTTTATGAGAAGGGACATTATCATAAATAAAATTTCCTGCAGAAAGATTAAATCCTGCCCAACAAACCCCCCCGATTGCAGAAGGAACTAGCATAAGGTAAATTGGGTTTGTATTTAAAATCCAAAGAATTGGAATTATTGGAATTAAAATTGTTGTTAATAAAAATACCCTATAGTTTCCATATTTATCTGCAAACTTTCCCCAAATTTTTAAAACAAACATTGAAATCCCAGTTCCAAAGAAAATAATAATTGTGTAAATTAGATAATTAAATCCCAAATTTCTTAAAAGATAAACTGCTATCAAAGGACTTGAAATTGAACATGCAAAGGCAAGCGCTGTTCGAAAAATCGTGAATCTTCCAAAATTATTTCTTCTTGCATTTATTACAAAATCTGTAAAAGAAAAATAGTCTGTCTTTTTTAATTGAATTTTTGGCTCATATTGTTTTTTCAAAAAATAAGCAGATACTAGTCTTCCAATAAATGCTAAAAAGAAAAATAAAATAAATCCTTGCATTATTAAATTATTTTTTTTAAAGGTATCTAATAAAAATGCTGAGCTCGTTGTTAAAATTCCTGCCATAACCCCAATCACCAAGTGTCTTTTTGAAAACCATCTTCCTCTAAAGTTCTCGTCAACAATATCTCCCATCCAAGAAAACCAGGCGGGGAGAGGAAGATTTGCAATGATTATAAAAATTGAAAGAAAAATCAAAAAGAGAACTGGAAGAAGTGATGTTAAAATTCCTTGTAAAAAAAGGAATGCAATTATCATCAATGGTATTAAAGAAAAAGATTCCCAAAAAACAGATTTTAAAACAATTTTTTTACGAGAATATTTTTCAATTAATTTTGAACCAGATAATTGAGTTAGGGGGCCTAATAATCCAATTACTGCATGAATCATAGAAATCATGGCGTTGCTTGAATTAATTGCTATTGCGAATGGAGAAATATAATGGTCAAAAAAAGAAACTCTGAAAGTTGCGAAAATTCCTTCTTTAATGCTTGTTCGTCTTGACTGATGATTAAGTTCTTTCTTCTCAGATTTAGTTAACCTCTTTTTCATAAATTAAAAGAGGAAAGATTGTTAATAAAGTTTTTTGAGGGTTAATTTTTTATACTCTTCTAATCTTTATCTAATATGAAGAAAAAATTTTATATTACAACAGCGATTGATTATCCGAATGCCGAACCTCATATTGGCCATGCCTACCAGAAAATTGTAGCAGATGTTTTGGCTCGTTGGCATAGGAAATTAGGGGAAGATGTTAGATTTTTAACTGGGACAGATGAACATGGGAAGAAAGTTCAAGAGGTTGCTCAAGAAAATAGAAAGGATCCAAAAAAATTTGTTGATGAATTATCTAAAAAATTTAAAGAAGCTTGGAAATCTTTGGATATAGGATATGATAGATTTATTAGAACTACTGATAAGGATCATGAAGAGTTAGTTAAGAAGATGATTAAAAAATGTAATGAAAATGGAGATATTTACAAAGGATTTTATGAAGGAAATTATTGCACTAATTGTGAAGCATATATTACTGAAAAAGATTTGGTTGATGGGAAATGCCCTTACCACCCGAACAAGAAAATTGAAGTATTGAAAGAAGAAAGTTATTTTTTTAAATTAAGTAAATATCAGAAATTTCTTTTAGATTTATATAAAAAAAATCCTGAATTTATTTTACCAAAGGAAAGAAGAAATGAAATTATTGCGCGTGTTAAAGAAGGGCTGAATGATTTGAGTATTTCACGAACCTCGTTTGATTGGGGAATTAAATTTCCTCTAGATTCAAAACATATTACTTATGTTTGGTTTGATGCGTTGTTTAATTATTATTCTGGGGCGGGTAATAAACAAGAATATTGGCCTGCGGATTTGCATTTGCTAGGGAAAGATAATAGTTGGTTTCATTGTGTTTATTGGCCTGCATTTTTAAAATCTGCTGGATTAAAATTACCGAAGACTGTTTTTGTTCATGGATTTTTAAGTTTTAATGGGCAGAAAATTTCAAAATCATTAGGTAATGCAATTTCTCCCAAAACATTAGTTGAAAAATATGGTTCTGATAGTGTTAGATATTTTGTTTGCAGGCAATTTCCTTTTGCAGAAGGGAACGATGGAGATTTTTCAGAACAAGCTTTGATTGATAGACACAATGGAGAACTTGCAAATAAACTTGGCAATTTGGTTTCGAGGGTTTCTGGTTTAATTGAGCGTCATGGAATTTTAAAGTGTAATAATAAATTATTAAAAAAATTAGATGAAAAGAAAATTTCTAAGTTAATGGAAAATTATGAATTAGATAAAGCATTGAATGAAATTTTTGCTTTTGTAGATGTTTGTAATGAATATGTTCAGAATAAAAAACCATGGGAAACTAAAGACAAGAAAGTTTTGTTTGAGTTGAAGGAAAGTATTTTGAAAATTGCAGATTTGCTTTGGGCTTTTATTCCTTCTGCCTCGGAGAAGATTACTAAACAGTTTGGAGCTAAAGAAATTAAAAAGGAAGAGATTCTTTTTGGAAAAATATAAAATGGAATATAAAAAATTAATAACTGCTGCTAAAGGATTACCTTTTTCTAAAGGGATTGTTGTAAATTCAAAGTATTTGATGGAAATTTCTGGACAAGTTGGATTGGATGAGGGAACTGGAAAAGTTGAAGGAAATATTAAGCAGCAAACTATCTTAGCAATGAAGAATGTTAAAAAAATATTAGAAGAAGTTGGTTGGGATTTGAATAATTTAATCAAGGTTAGAATTTACTTGACAGATATGGATAATTATGTTGGAATGAATGAAGTTTATGCTAAACTTTTTGAGAAAGATTTTCCTACGAGAGTTGCAATTGCTGTGAAAGAATTACCTCTTGGGGCATTAATAGAATTGGATTGTGTTGCTATGGGGGAAGATATAAAATGACAAAAGAAACAATTGAATTTAAAGATTGGGAGAAACTTGATTTGCGAGTTGCAAAGATAATGAAAGTTGAAGAAATTGAAGGTGCAGATAAACTTTGGAAACTTGAGTTAGATGTTGGCGATCTTGGCAAGAGAATTATTTGTGCAGGGATTAAAGAACATTATTCTAAAGAAGAATTAGTTGGTAAAAAGATTATTTATTTTTTAAATTTATTGCCTAGAAAAATGAGAGGGGTTGAAAGCCAAGGGATGTTGTTGGCTGCTTCAGCACCCAAGGGTGTACCCCGAGAAACTTCTGAAGAAGTTTCTACTAAGGGCATTGTTTTGATTTCTCCTGAGATAGATATTGAAGTTGGTTCTATAGTTGGATAGTTCTTAGTCACTTTTAGGTGACAACATAACCGAAAAGCTTATAAAGTATTTTGACTATGAAAAAGTAAGATGATGTTTATGAATTTGTTGAAAAATGTAAAGAATTATTTTTCTAGAAAGGATGCTCCTAAAAATAGTCTTGGAATTTATGACCCTTCATGTGGGATGAATTATTCTGATTGGAAGATGGAAAGGGCATCTGACCTAAACTGCAAACAAGCTGAAAAGGATGGCAAACTAAAAGTAGATTATATTAAATCTGTAAAAAATGCGCATTCTAAAAATCAAGAGAGATATTTATCAAGTAAACCAGCCGAAATAGGAGAGTATATTGAAAAAGATGATGGAACATTATATTCATGCCTAAGGATTTTAGATTCCCCAAAAGAATACTGGCTCAGAAGGGAAAGTGAATCGCGATACTCAGAATATAGATACAACGAAGATTTAAAACAAGAAGATATTAGAACAAAGCCCTATAGAATAAATTCTCAAGAAGAAGCTGAATATTTATTGGAAGAAGCAGAAATGGATTTTGAAATGCAAGAAGCAGTTAAATCCCTTGATAAAATTATTAGTGGTTGTGAACAAGATGCCGAAGAAATGGGATTTTCTTTAGGAGATTTAATTCCCGCGAGAGAAAGATACATTTCTAGTCTAAAAGCTTTAGGAAGTGTAAAAGAAGGAAAGAATATTTATTATTAAGGCCAAGCTTGAAGATATATAATTTAAAAGGCGTATAAAGAAAAAATGAAATTTAAAGTGGGACAAAGGTTATTATTTGAATTGCCAATTTAAACATATATATTCAATTATATATTTTCTATTATATATTTTATAGAACAACTATTTCCATCCAAAAGCTCTTGCAATCCTTGTGAATAAACCTTCTTGATCTTTATCTGAATCATATTCTACGCCGAGGATTTTTGCTGCGATTTCCTTGTAAGCTCGAGCAGCTTTTGATTTTGGAGAAGTATGAATTATTGCATCTTTCAAACTCATTGATTTTTGAATTTCCAAATCCTCTGGGACCATTCCCAATATTGGTGCTTCGAGCATTTCCCTAACAGCTTCGGGTTGCATTTCATAATTATTTCTTTTTACTCTAGAAACAATTACCCCCATTACTGATTTTTTCATTTCCTCTGCAAGCTTTATTGTTTTAAGTGCATCTGTAACTGCAGGCAATTCAGGGTTTGTAACTAATATTAATTCATCTGCTAATTCAATTGCTGCAATAGCCTCACTCCCCAATCCTGCTGCACTATCCACAATTACATAATCTGAAACATCTGTGAAATCTTTTTTAAAATCTTTTAATTTTTCTGGTTTTATTTTTTTTAATTCCTTGATAGATAATGAAGAAGGCAATATTTTAACTCCAGACTCATGTTCATAGACTGCTTCAATTGTATCTGCCTTTTTTGACAAAACATGGTTTAAAGTTACTGGAACTTCTGGAGCTCCAAGATGGATTCCCACATTAGGAGTTGTTAAATTTCCGTCTACAATTAGCACTTCCTGCCCAAAATAATTTAGAGCTGCCCCTAAATTTACAGCAGTGGTTGTTTTTCCAACACCTCCTTTCCCAGATGTAATTACAATAATTTTTTTCATTTTCTAATTTACTGAACCTTACTTAGAAAGAAATTGTTTTGTGGAACTTATAAAGTTTTCTAGCATAGCAGCATAAATCTTTAATTGCTCTAAATTTACATTTATCTCTTTTCCACGATAAAATATCCTAAGATTAACATTTTTTCTAAATTCTCCAATTCTTTCTTTTCTTAATTCTTCAATTTTTTTGAACATCTCATATGATTCTATTGTATCTAAAAAGTTCTTATCTTTTTTAAATAATTTTTTTATTTGTTCTATTTTTTGAATTGGATTTGCAGGGAGAACTTTAATTTTTTTCTTTTGCTTTGCATGCTTTAACATCGCGTCAATACTAACTTCAATCATTTTTCTCCACCTTAGAATTAAATTTACAATCACATCACAAGTTTTCGTGTATTTTAAACTTACGTAAAGCAGATGATCTGCACTTATTTTTTCTTGAATAATCTCGTCCATCTTTAAACTAATATCAACAATTTTTACTACGTTATAAGGGTTTTTAACCTTTATGCATTCTTTTTTTTGTCTTTTCTAAGATGTTTTTTGATAAAATTAAAAATTCTTTTATTTTTTCTTGAGTTAAAACAACTGAAACCATACTATCTGTAAGAATTACTATTTTTTCGTCTCGCTTAAATTCAAATGAACTATTGTTATAGTGCTTTACTATTTCAAAAAGTTCTCTAATTTTTTTAATTTCTGATTCAGATATTTCATATAAAGTTGCGCATCTTTTTTCGAAAGAACGCATATTTAAGTTTGCATCTTGGTATAAAACAATTCTTGTAAAAAGATATTCGTATTGTAAAATTGCGTTGATGCAATGGGCAATTGCTTTTTTTGATTCAACTAGAATTTTAATTAACATTCTTCTGTCTTTTATTAATTGAAAAGAAACATAGTAAATATGATCTATTACTGAAACTATTTTTTGAGCTTCGTGAAGATATTCTAGGAATTTGGTCATAAAAATATAAGGGTATTGGAATTAATATGTATTGCTGTTTAGTTAAGATAGCTCGAGGATAGCCTCTGCCAAATCACCTGTTTTTTCTAAAGCCTCTTTTGCTTCTTGTTCTGATTTTCCTGTTTTTTCTGCAACTGTTTTTATATCTTCTTCGGGAATTCCAACTTCTTCTTCTCTTATTTCTCCTGTAATTTGGAAAGTTTCTTGGCCTTGCATTTTTATCTTTTGTACAGAAGCTGGTTCTATAATTATTTTAGAATTATCTGATTTTTCAATTATTACTCTCGCAGTATCAATGTCTTCTTGAGCCATTCCCATTTGCTTCATCATTGCTTGCATTTTTTTAGGGCTAAGTCCGGGGAACATTTTATCCTAACCAAACTCCTAAAGCGATTCTAAATGCTATTACCAATAATACGAATGCTACAACATGGGTTGGCTTTAACATGAACCTGCTTGAGTATTCTTCTGAATATCTCATTAATCCGCCGAATCCACCTGGGAGATTTACTCCTGTATTTTGTTGTGCCATAATTTATTGAGATATAGAAGGTTTTTAAAAGTTTCTTGGGATGAGGATTACATGGCTAAGAATAAAATAGATTTTAAAGCAATTGAAGAAAAATGGAGAAAATTTTGGGAGAAAGAAAAGATTTACAAATTTGATGTTAATTCTAAAAAGGAAATTTATTCTGTGGATACTCCGCCTCCAACAATAAGCGGGAAACTTCATATGGGGCATGCTTTTGGAGATTCACAACAGGATTTTTTTGTTCGTTATAAAAGAATGAAAGGATTTAATGTTTTAAATCCTTTTGGAACAGATAATAATGGATTGCCTACTCTGAAACTTGTTGAAAAAGAAAAGAAGGTTAGTTCGAAATCTATGAAGAGAGAGGAATTTATTGAACTTTGTAATAAAACGATTAAAGAAAAATATATTCCGGAATTTTTAAATGATGCTAAGAGCTTGGGAATTTCTGCAGATTGGGATATTTTTTATTCAACTATTGATAAAAGATCTAGGAGAATTTCCCAGCAAAGTTTTATTGATTTGTATAAAATGGGAAGAGAATATCGTGTTGATGCACCAGCCTTATGGTGCCCTTGTTGCCAGACAACTATTGCTCAAGTTGAATTGGTAGATAAAGAAGTTGAAAGTTTATTTAGTGATATTAAATTAAATGTTGATGGGAAAGATTTAATTATTTCAACTACGCGTCCTGAATTGTTTCCAGCGAGTGTTGCAGTTTTTTATAATCCGAAAGATAAGAGATACAAGCATCTTAAAGGCAAGAAAGCAAAAATTCCATTGTTTGATATTGAAGTTCCTATTTTAGAAGATGCTGGGGCTGAAATGGATAAGGGAACAGGGATTGCTTATTCTGCTACTTTTGGTGACCAGAAAGATATGGAATGGCAAAAAGAACACCAACTTCCAATTAAAATAGCGATTACTTCTGACGGAAAGATGAGTGATTTGGCAGGAAAATATTCTGGAATGAAAATTAAAGATGCTCGAAAGGCAATCTTGGAAGACTTGAAGAAAGAGGGCTTTTTAGTTAAACAAGAAAAAATTATACATACAGTTAATACTTGTGAAAGGTGCCGGACTGAAATTGAATTTATGAATAAAAAGCAGTGGTTTGTGAAGTATCTTGATTTGAAAAAAGATATGTTAAAGTGGGCGAAGAAAGTTAAATGGTATCCTGCGAATATGAGAAACAGATATGATAATTGGGTTAATGGATTGAAATGGGACTGGTGTATTTCTCGGCAGATTCCTTTTGGGATTCCTTTTCCTGTTTGGTATTGTAAAAAATGTGATGAAGTTGTTTTGGCAGATGAAAAGAAACTTCCAATTGATCCTCTTGAAAGTAAACCTCCAATTAAAGAATGTAAAAAATGTGGGTGCAAAGAATTTATTCCAGAAAAAGATATTATGAATACTTGGGCAACTTCTTCCTTGACTCCTATTATTGTTAAAGATTTGTTGAAAGGCACAAAAATTTATGATAAAATTAAAGGCAAGCCTATGAGTATTAGAAGAAATGGGCAGGACATAATTACTTTTTGGGATTTTAATACAATTGTAAAATCTAATTTGCATGATAAAATAAATCCTTGGAATGAACTTTATATCAATGGTTGGATTTTGGGACGTGATGGGACTAAGATGTCTAAATCTCGGGGCAATGGAATTTCGCCACAAGAAATTATTAAAGAATGGGGTGCTGACCCATTGAGATATCTTTCTGCTTCAATTAATCCTGGAAACGCCACAGCCTTTTCAGATAAAGAATTAGTTGCAGGGAAAAAATTAGTTAACAAATTATTAAATGCTTCGAAATTTGTTTTTATGAATCTTGAAGGGTTTGATGGGGCGAAGCCTAAAGAGTTGGAAAGTCTGGACACAATGTTTTTGAATAGATTAAATCACATGATTAATGAAATTAGTTTGAATTTTGATAAATATGAACTTTCTAAGGCAAAACAAGAAATTGAGTTATTTTTTTGGAAAGATTTTTGTGATAATTATTTAGAGATTGTTAAAAAAAGAGTTTATCAAGGAGAGGGGGATAAGAAAAAATCTGCACAGTATACATTATATACTTCGTTGTTGGCGATTTTGAAAATGTTTGCGCCGATTATGCCGTTTATTACAGAGGAAATTTATCAAGAACATTTTAAAAAATTGGAAAAAGTAAAATCAATTCATATTTCTGAGTGGCCAAAAGTTAGTGTTATGAAAGTTGCTAATAAAAAGTGGGATGTTGAATGGGATAAATTTTTAGAGATTTTGTCTAGGGTAAGAGCTGAGAAAACAAAAAAGGGCAAGGCTATGAACTCTGAAATAATTTTAACTATTGATGAGAAAGATTACACCTTGGTGAGATTGGGATTATTAGAAGACCTTAAGAATGTGGTTAATGCTAAAGATATTATGAAAGGTAAATTTAAAGTGGAGTTTATCTAAAATGCCACTAACAACAATCGAATTAGAAGAACTTCTTGAAGAACTTGAAGGGTATAAGGGCCGTCATACAGAATTAATAACGGTTTATATTTCGGAAGGCTATGATGTGAATTCTGTTCAAAAACAGTTAGAAGCAGAGAAGTCTACGGCGAAGAATATTAAATCTACTGCGACGCGGAAGAATGTTACAGAGGCTCTTGATAAAATTGTTAGGCATTTGAAAACTTTGAAGAAAACTCCCGCGAGTGGACTTGCACTTTTTTCAGGGAATGTTTCAAAGGTTGAAGGGCAAGATGATTTGCAGTTGTGGGCAATTGAACCTCCGTTACCATTAAAGATTAGACTTTATAGATGTGATAAAGATTTTGTTTTAGATCCTCTTAAGGAACAATTGGAAGTTGATGAGATTTTTGCCTTGTTGGTTATGGACAGGAAGGAGGCGACAATAGGTGTTCTTGAGGGGAAAAGAATTGAGATGATTACAAATATGACTTCTGGAATTCCATCGAAAGTTCGAGCAGGGGGACAATCGTCTCAAAGATTTCACAGAATTACCGAAGGACTAACAAGAGATTTTTACAAAAGAATTGCAGCAGAAATGAAAAAAATATTTTTTGAAAATAAAAAGTTAAAAGGAATTTTAGTTGGTGGCCCGATTCCTACAAAAGATGAATTTTTAGATAATGATTATATGACAACGCAATTGAGAGAAAGAGTTATTGGAAGAATTGATCAAGGAGATACCTCTGTTAGTGGATTGAAAGAACTTGTTAAAAAAGCGCAAGATATTTTGGCGAGTCAAGAAATTATTCATGAGAAAAAAATCTTAGAAAGGTTTTTTGAAACACTTGGGGAAAAACCAGATTTGGCGAGATATAAAATAGATGAGGTTAAGAAAGTTTTAAATTTTGGGGCTGTTGATACTTTATTAATTTCTAAAGACTATGATAAAAAAGTTGCTATGGAATTAAAGAAAAAAGCTGTTGATATGAGCACGAAAATTGAAATTATTTCCAATGAAACCGAGGAGGGTCAGCAATTTAAAAATCTCGAGGGTGTTGGTGCGATTATGCGGTATGCTGTTTAGAACTATCTTTTTGAGTAAAGACTAAAACTATAAAGTTTTTTCATAAATTCTGAAGGGGCAAATTCATAAACAGAAGCTATCTTAAAAAATAGCTCCATTGAAGGACTCCTTCTTCCACTTTCTAATTGAAAAACATAATTAGTATTTGCTCCAACTAATTTTGCAATTTTATCTGCAGTAAAATTTTCACAATTCCTAACAACTTTCATTCTAATTCCTATTTCTTCAAGGCTTTCTTTTCCCATATTTTTTTAGGAAAATAGCAATATTTAAAGGCTTGTATTTAGAAAAACTTTCTATAATTAATTATTTTTACTTCTTAATCTTTTAATTTTATCTTTTAATCTAAGAACTTCTTTTTCTTTTTTAATTTTATTTCTGATTTTTTCTCTAGATTTTATTATTTTCTTTTTCTCATTTTCTAAATATCTCCCAGCTCTTTCATTTTTTTGAAGTTCCTTTTGTAAATCTTTTAAATGAGGGCTAGATAACTCTTTTTTATTTGTTTTCATTTTACACCTTTTTTATGATTCTAATAAACCTTTCTTGTTTTTATAGTTTTCTTATTTTTAATTTTTTTAAAATTTCGGAAACATTTTTTACAATCACAACTTCTCCCAAGCCTATGACATCTTTAAAACTTACAATAAACCCTTTAACTCCAACTTTATGTTTTTTATTTAATCTAATTCTTAAGCTATCAATTTTATTTTCTCCTAAAAAAATGTCTTCAATTTTACCTATATAATACCCTTCTTCTGCATAAACTTTCTTTTTAATTAAACCTTTAAGGCTTTCCTTGGGATATTTATTCTTTTTCTCTTTAAATTTATCTAAAATATTTTTTTGATAATAGAATACTAAAAATACCAATACACTTAAAATCAAAATAAATCCTAAAATATTCCAATTAATCTTTTCTGAAAATGACCTTGTCATAAATCCTGTCATGCTTTTTCTTCCAACAAGTAAAATCCCAGCCAATGTAAGTCCAGTAAGAAGCATTAAGAAATTTTTAGACTTAATTTTTTTAATATTTTTTTGAATTTTTTTGTTATACTCTCGATGACTTCTATTTTTCTTTTTTAATTTCCAAGCTATTTTAATTAAAATCCCTATTAATAAAGTTACAATTAAAATAAAAATTCCATAAATTAAATAATTCCAATTAAAATTTTTTGAAGAAAGCAAATCGCAATTTTCCTTTGATAAAATTTCAAAAGTTTCTCCAGCCAAAGCAGTTTTGTCTCCATCATAAGTAATTTCAGAATATAATTTATAAATTCCAGGGGAAACAGATTCGGGAATATTTAATTCAATATTAAAATTAGCCTCTTTTTCAACAGCGCGAGTATCTTTTAATTCAACGATTAACTTATTATTTTCATCAACAATCCAATATGTCATAAAAGCATCAAGTAATTCTAACTTTCCATAATTCTCTAAACGAACATTCGCTTTAATCTCTCCTCCAGAGCATACTTCCTTATCTTCTTCAGATAAAATTAAATAAATATCGAATAAGGGCCCATCAGGTCCAAGATATTCACAAGTTCTTGTCTGGCTTGGCATTCCTTTTATCCCTGCACAATCTCCTTTATTCACGCAAAGTCTTTCCTGAATCCCAGATTCTGGGCAGAGAGAAGGAAACCATTTAGTGCATTCCCAATTATACTTACAACTTGAGCCTCCGCCTCCGCTTGGAGAATCAGGAGTTGGTGTAGGAGTTGGTGTAGAAATATTTTCTAGACTATAATTACCTGCTCCATAAATCCCAGAACCATATGTTCCTGCTAGAACCAGTGGAAGAAATATTAAAATTCCAAAAAACAAAATAAGTTTTTTTTTAATTATCATTTTAGTAAACTCCCTTTAATCTAACATAACTAATAGTAACTCCGTCATAGCTCACTCCCCAATCTGCTGAATTGCCTGCAGAAGGGGCAGTTAATAAAACATATCTCGTATCCCACTTGCCCATCTCATATGTTCCTCCAGCATCGAGGTCTTCTGTATGAATCACCATAGATGAATCATGAATGCTGGTGTGAGCAAAAAAGTAAATTTCACTATAAGTACTTTTTATTGTGTCTAAATCATTTGATGTAGTGATTGTAGCCTTAGAGGCTCCGACACTCGTGTCATAACATTCTTCAACATATTTTGTAGAAGTAATAGTTCCTGTAACATTAACATTCCCAACAACATTTAATTCATGTGTTGGTGCTGTTGTTCCAATTCCAACATTTCCACTTCCATCTAATCTCATTGTTTCCTGTGGTGGAACTGCACTTGTTGATCGTTTAGTCCAAAATGTTAAATCTCCTGTTCCTGCACCAGTATCTTCGTGTAGTATTGCTGAACCTCCATAATTATCTATTGTTGAAGAAAACAATATTCCTGTTTGTCCTCCTGTTGAACCACTTCCACGAATAACCATTTGGTAATTATCCCAATCCCCTAAATCATCAGGAGCAATATTTTTATAAACCATAAGTCTTGTAGCATCTGAAACTGCTCCAATTCCAACATAATCTTGAACATATAAATCATCTTCAATTTTTAAATTAGTTTCAATAGTAACATTTTTATCCGAATCAATATATAATCCTGCATCATCGAAAGCACTTCCCCCATAATAATAATAATCAACAGCATTTCCGTCTAACCCATAAGCTCCAGAAACATAACCTAAATTATCTGTGGAATTTTGAACAAAATTACCCATAGAAAAACCTCCTATTGTTGGGGTATTAAAAATTAAATGATGTGCTGTTAATTGTGTTGTTCGTCCATTTGTTCCTCCAGAAACATGAAGCCCGGTAGTTCCATCCCCTACAATTTCAACAACATCATCTGGTGTTGAAGTTAAAAAACCATAATTACCTGCAAGATTATAACCTTGAACTCCACTACTTGCATAACTTCTCATTAAAAATTTAGCACTTCCTGTATTATCTTTTAACCACATATAAGTGCTGTTGGTTCCTGCAACTGCAATTCTTCCATCTCCTAATGCCTTTGTTGCTCTAATAACTAACCCAGAAGCAACATCATTAACTGCAACTAAAGAATTCCCTGTATAAGCATCTGCACTAACATCATCTGTAACAATTAAATCATCTCCAACAAATAAATCTCTTGCAATATCTGCATCTACTGTAACTTCTAAATCTCCACCTACTGAAACATTTGCATAAGTTGCTCCTCCAATAGTTCTAACTTCAAATAATTTCTCTAAATTTTCACTTTCAATTTTAAAAGCAGATGTATCTACTTCATTATCTGCACCTTGAATTAATACATAAGGTGTAGTTCCTACCCATTGTTCTAAAGTTGTTCCTGTTCCGATTTGAAACTTTGCTTTACCTGATGTTGTTCCAATAGTTACATTCCCACTATTAAAAAAAGAATTTCCATCTGAATTTAAATAAAGACTATTAACTTCTCCATTATATAATGATAAATCATAAGCAAGAGAACTTCCATGCAATAAAACACTTCCAGTTGCAGGTCTTAAATAAAGTGTTCCTGTGCTTTGAAGTGATGCCCATGTATCAGTAGCCCTCATTGATATATTTCCTATCCCGGAAGTAGATTGAATATTTCCTAAAACTTCAAACTTCTCAACTTGGGGTATCTTCCCAACTCCAACTTTCCCATCAATTCTCCAAACATCAGTTCCACCATCAAAATTCCAACGAGATGAATTAATATCATTGTATGTTTGATTAAAAGTTGAACTACTTATCCCAGTTAATTGTGAACCATCTCCAAGATAATTTGTTGCATTTATTGTTCCAACAACATTTAGTTCGTGTGTTGGTGCTGTTGTGTTTATCCCAACTTTTCCTAAAAAATAATTATCATAAGGTGAACTTACATAAATAGAATATTTCTCACCACTCGCAGTAGTTGTTCCATTAATTATCATCCCATAACTATTAATTAAATTTCCAGTTTGATTATAAGGCTGCTCTATAAAAAGTCCGTGGCTTTTTGTTATGGTTCCTGTTGCAGTATCTTTTAAATTATTTCCTGAAATAAAAATTCCATAATTATTATTTATACTTCCCGAGGCTGTTTCCCTCATATCTGCCCTTACATGAAACCCATAATTATTTTCAATAGTGCCTGAGGAAGACGAGCCCTGATAAGCTCTAGAAATTACCCCAAAATTATTTTCTATATGGCCATTCCCATATTGATAACCCTCACTCCATGAACCTGAATTAATAGTAATGTTACCATCCGAAGTCAATTTTGAATTAAAAATACCTCCAACCCCATAAGTTGTAACTCCTGTCCCAGAATTTATTGATTGAGTATAAATTCCAAAATTTGAAGTTACACTTCCAGAACCACTATTTTCAGCCAATGCTCTAAGAACAATATTATATTCCAGACTACCCGAACCATTAAAATAAGAATCTCCCCTGATAATCCCAAACCTCGTTTCAGTAGTTTCATCTTTTTTATAAACATGAACCATATGTTCTGGCTTTTCAATTCCCACCCCAATCATTCCACTTGTTGTAAAATTCCCGCTTCCATTAAAATTATTATTTGTAAATTGATATTTAGAATATTCTGTTAAATCTTGTGTTTGATTGTAATTATAAGTATTATTATTTAGATAGGAATTATTATTTACTATTCCATTATAAGTTGCGTTATAAGTTGTTGGAGAGTATCCGTCTGTTTGATTATATGCCCATGAATTATAAGTTTCATTGTATGTTGATGTCGCTCCAATATCGTCAGTAAAATTAGAAAGATGCGTATAAACAATTGTTTGATTATATGCCCATTCTATTCCCGCATAAAGAGTATCTGCCAAAGATTGATTCCAAGAAGAATTCGATCCAGAATTTAAAGCATAGGTTTCATTGTATGTTGATAACCAGCTTCCTTCATTTATATTAATATAATCCCATAAAGAAGAATTTACCCCTAAAACCAATGTTGTTTCATTAAATGCACTCGCCTGAGTTATATTAATAAATTTAGATGGATTGTCTATTGAATAATAAAGTGTGTCTGTTAAAACTTGATTGAATGAAGAATTTCCTCCAGAGGCTCCGGAAATTAAATCGTCAACTTCTGAATCATTATAAAATCCAAGGGACATAATATTTGAAGTTGTGTTCACAGAAAAAACTAGTCCCGTATTATTATAAATACTCGCCACATTAATGATATCTGCATCTGTTCTATTTGTATCTATTGCACTCCCCCCCCAACGAGAATCTCCTGTATCATTAAAAGATGAGCCCCATATTGTAGGGTCTGTTTCTATAGTTAAATAAGATTGAAGATCACTAACTTGAGATTCAGTTATTGTCACATTTGTCCAATCATTTGAAAAAATCTTTGTAACAAATAAATTATTCCAAAAAAAATCTAAACTTCCCATATCAAATAAGTTTGTTATGGCTGGGAGAAAAGAACCATTTAGATGTTGATTAGTTACTGTCGCATTTAAGTAGCTTCCAATTAAAGATAGATTCCCATTAATTATTATATTCCCATCTATTGTTCCACCCTCATCTTTATCTAAAAAATTAGCATCATTTGTAAAATCAGTAAGTGTTACGGCGCTATAATCTATTTCATCATCTGCAACAGAATCTGCTCCTAAATCATCGGCAGCTATTGTTCCATCCAATAAATGAGAAGAAGTTATTGATGAAGAATAAATATTTGTTCCATTTACCATTGTTTCATTTAACTGAACGCCATCACTTCCTGCAATTTTAGATAAAAAATCATTTAACACTGTCCCCCATGTTTCATTGTCTGCTCCAACTGTCGGAAGACGGGAAGCTGAAGCAAAAGTTATTAGTAAAAATAATACCATTAAATTAAAAATTAAAAATAATTTTTTAGATTTCATATTGCCCTCCTCTTTTTCATATAATCTTGTAATAATTTTTCAATTAATTTTGAATTATTAATAAAATTCTCATTAGTAAACTTCTTCCATTTAAAAAAAATCTTTTCATCTATTGTAATACTCATCACTTTTTTTACCATTATCCCTCTTTATAAATTATAATATTAATAATTTATATATTATTTATATTATTATATTTTATAAACATTTAGGTTTAATTTCCTAGAATAAATCAATAAATCTATTTAAAAACTTTCCTGAATCACTACAATGATAAACTTTACTAGTTAATTGATTAAATTTTAACTTTAATTTCATATTATTTTGTTTAATTAGCTTTTTATTCGGTGAGGAGATTTTTAATTGAGGGGGCTTAAAAAGTATTGGAGATTGATTAAAACATTGTTCAAATATTTTTATTGCTTCTTTAAGTTGTTGTTGAGAAATTTCTGAACCAAATTCTTCAAATTCGTGCGTTATCCCGTGGAGCCCCAATGTTTTGTTTAAAGCAAGAATTTCTTTGCACCATTTTTGATTTTCTGAAATTGGCTTATTATTAAAATTTGGGATTACCCAAAGAATATCTGATTTTTCAAGATCCCCCTGCTTACAGAGAATTTCTGGGCTAACATCGTCTATTTCTCTCGGGGAGATTAATCTTACAAAAAATAATGTAAGGAAGAGGAAAATAATTATTATTGGGATTATATAGATGAATTTCATGAACTTTTTAAGATGGGCAAATTTTTAAATCCTTTTGAATTGAGTTATCTATGGTTACATCCAAAACACAAGAAGAGATTGATGAAGCAAAAGAAAAAGAAGATTTGAAAACACTTGAGGCAGTGTTTTTTGTTTCAGGACGTTTTCTTAATATGCAAGATTTGATTTCACTTTCAGAAATTAATCCTGTTATGATTAATGAACTTATTGGTAAGTTGAAAGAGAAATATGATAAGGAGAATTCTGCTCTTGAGATTGTTGAAAAAAATGGTCTTTGGAAGATGGATGTTAAACCAGAGTATTCTCATATTATTAATAAACTTGCAACAGGGTCGGCAGAGTTTTCAAAAGCAGAGCAAGAAACTTTAGCAATTATCGCATTTAAACAACCAATTAAACAATCTGTTATTATTAAGATTAGAGGAAATAAAGCGTATGATCATGTTAAAAAATTTGCAGATTTAAATTTAATTAGAAAGAAAAAAGAAGGACATACGAATATTCTTTCTCTCAGCGACGAGTTTTATGATTATTTTAATGTGACTGAAGGAAGTGATATTTTGAAAATAAAAGAGGATAGGGAATAATGGACGGGATATTGCCTTATGTCTACTTAACATATATGTTTATTTCTCTTTATATGTTAAGCTTTTTTATAATAATATATTTTGGTAATAGAAAGCAAATATTTTTTTCTCCAGAGCCTGAAAAAAATTTAACTGTTAGTTTTTTAATTGCTGCGTGGAATGAAGAGGCCACAATTTCCGAAACAATAAAACACATCTTTAATACAGGGTATAATAAAATTGTAGAAGTTATTGTAATTGATAATAATAGTACCGATAGAACAAGAGAGATTGTTAAAAAATTACAAAAAAAATATCCTAAATTAAAACTCGTTCAAGAAAAAAAACAAGGCAAAGGTCATGCATTAAATTATGGATTAAAAATTGCGAAAGGAGAATTAATCGCAGTTGTTGATGCAGATTCATATCCTGCAAAGGGCTCAATCGGCAAAATGATGGGGTTTTTTAATGATAAAAAAGTTGGTGCTGTAACTGCCCCAATTACAGTTAGAAACCCTTCGACATTTTTTTCAAAACTTCAATCAATTGAATATAAAGTTATTGCATTTTCAAGGAAGCTTTTAGATTATGTTGATTCAATTTATGTAACTCCTGGTCCGCTTGCACTTTACAGAAAAAAAGCTCTAGAAGATATTGGTGGGTTTGATGCTAATAATCTTACAGAAGATATTGAAGCCACGTGGCATCTTACCTATGCCGGCTGGGAAAGAAGAATGTGTCTTAGCACTGAAGCTACCACAACTGTCCCCAAAACTTTAAAGGGGTGGTTTGTACAAAGGAGACGATGGAATCTTGGAGGATTGCAGTGCCTAAATAAATACAAAACTTCTCTTGGGAGAAAGGGAATGTTGGGTTGGTTTATTATGCCCTTTTTTATTCTTAACACTTTTATGGGATTAATTGGGTTGGGAGTTTTTGCTTATTTATTTGGCAAGAGAATCTTCTCCAAATTCTTACTTGCAAAATATTCAATTTTAGTAGGGACTCCAATGGTAACATTAAATGATTTTTATCTAACTCCAAGTGTTCTTAATTATCTCGGGGTGGTTTTGTTTGTTGTTGGATTAATTTTTACCCTTATGGTCTTGTCTATCTTAAATGAAAAAATATTAAAAAAAGAGAATATTTTAAATATCCCTTTTTACATGACAATATATCTGATTATCTATCCATTCATAATGCTCAGTGCATTGTGGCATGTGGTTAGAAGAAAAAGGGTGTGGAGATAATGTTAAAATCGCATAAACATGTTTTTTGGGAAGCTTTACTAGTTACAATTTTAATATTTGGGATTGGTATTTTTCTTGGAGTTGTTTTAGAAAATTGGCGAGCAGGAAAAATTTCTGATCTATATTCTGAATCAGATATTAATCTCCTTGACATGAATGCCTTAGAAGGAACATTAAATTTAAAAGATATAAATTGTGGAGAGGCTGTTATAAAAAACATTGAATTTGGAGATAAAATTTATGACGATGCACAGGAACTTGAAAGATATGAGAAAGCCAATAAATTTACCGATGCAATTGTTCAGGAGCATAAAAGATATGATCTTTTAAGAACTTTATTTTGGATTAATAGTATTAAGATTAAAGAAAAATGCGGACATGAAAGTTTTCACACAATGGTATATCTTTATGATTATAATTCAGATGATATTTCCCAAATTAGTAAACAATCTGTTTTCGCAAGATATTTAGAAGAATTAAAAAAAGTATATGAAGATAAAATTGTTCTTATCCCTATCGCAAGAAATATGGATTTAAAATCAGTTGAACTTTTAACAAAAAATTATGATATTAATGGAACCTCTATTTTGGTAGATGAGAAACTTCTTGTGACAGAACTTGAAGATTTGGAGAAAATAACTAATTACCTCTCTAATCTATCAGTATCATCCTAGAATATAAATCTTAAAAAAGAGAAGAGTTCTTGTTTTTCTATGGAATGTTTTAGATGTGGAATTTCTGAAGAAAAGGCGCTGTTATTTGAGACTGTGACCTCTGAAGGTGTTGAAAAAGTTTGTAGAAAATGCAGTTTTGATATTGACTCTCCTTTAATTAAAGCGCCGTCTCAGGAAAGACTGAGAGAGTCCCAGATGAAGAAATCTGTTTATGATAGATTATCTCACTCGGCCGGCTTAGATGCGGAAAAACATAAAGCAAAATTAGAGGCTATTGAAAGAAAAAGAAAAGAAATTATGTCTGGGAAAGACGATGATTTAAAGGAATTAGTTAATAAAAATCTGGGAAATTTAGATAGAGAAAGGCCAGAGAAATTTGTTAATAATTTTCATTGGATTATTATGCGTTCTCGGAGAAGCAGAAGAATTACTCGCTTAGAACTTGCAAGAGCAATTGGGGAGCCTGAAGAAGCAATTAAAATTTTGGAAAGAGGAGAGCTCCCGAGAGGAAATGAAATAATTGTTAAGAAAATTGAAAATTATTTGGGAATTAATCTTTTTAAAAAAGATGTTGAACAGCCAATGAATACTTCGGTAGAAGTTGATAAAATGCGAAGAGACTTTTTGAAAAAAGTTGAAGATGAGCCTAAAGAGCTTTTTGATAGAAAAAATCCTAATAAGTTGAAAATTTCTGATTTAGAGGAAATGAAAAAATCAACTCCATTATTTGCAAAAAATCCACGAGTTTTTGAAGAAACCAATGAGCCCACTTTAAAAATTGGAGGAGAAAAAATCCAAGTTAAAAGGGAAAATTTGGGGGAAGAACCAGAATTTATTGAAAAGGATTTTATTGGGAAGCCTCTTGCAGAAGATAAAATGGATGATCTTTCAGATGAAGAGATTAATGACTTGATTTTTGGGAAATGAAAGAAACCGAAGATTTTATAAATAGATTTTTGGATTTGTTATTATGAATATTAATGTTTTAAAGTCAGAGAAAGATTTAATGGAAGTTCAGATTGAAAATCTTACAATCGCTGAACTTTTAAGAGTTTATTTGAATAAAGATTCTGATGTTACTTTTGCTGCATGGAGAAGAGAACATCCGACTAAGGCTCCTATTCTTAAAATTGAGACTAAAGGCAAGTCAGCTTCAAAAGCAATTAAGGATGCTGTTAAAGTTATTGAAAAAGAGTTAGATAAAAGTTTGAGTGAATTTAAGAAATTGAAGTGATTCTCTAGAATAATAATCCTTATTAACATATTCTTTGTATTTTAATTATGGAATCAAATAAAATATCCACAGGAAGTTTTGATTTTAATAAATGGCTTGATGGGGGCTATGAATGCGATGTTATTACAATGATTGCAGGCTCGCCAGGAAGTGGAAAAACTAATTTAGGAATTTTGGCTTTATGTAGCCAGGCAAAAAAAGGGAATAAAGTTATTATGATGGATACAGAGGGCGGGTTTTCTATTGATAGAGTAAAGCAAATTGTGGGTGAAAATTATGAAGAGGTTTTGAATAATATTTTACTTTTAAACCCAACAAGTTTTGAAGAGCAGAAAAAAGCTTTTATTAATTTGCTTGGGAAGATAAGCAAGGAGCATGTTAAGCTAATTGTTATTGATGGAATGGCGATGCTTTATAGATTAGAATTGGGGGATGCGATTAAATCAAAGGACGAGAGGAAGATTAGATTGGTTAATAGGGAAGTTGCTCGACAAATGAGGATTTTATCTGAGATTTCGCGGAAACAGGGGATTCCAATAATTATTACAAATCAGGTTTATGGAGGTTATTTGTCTGAGGAGGATTGGAAAAATGGTGTGGAAAGAGAAACAAATATTGTTGGAGGTGATTTGTTTAAGTATTGGAGTAAATGTATTATTGAATTGAAAAATAATCATGGGAGAAGAAAGGCAATTTTGTTGAAGCATAGAAGTTTACCTGAAAAAGAAATAAGTTTTGAGATTAGGAATAATGGGATTTTTAGGAAAGGTTGGATATAACCACGATAATACTTAAAAAAGAAGAAAATATTAAAAAATATGGCAGATTTAGTTAGGATTGTAGGTCCGGAAGTAGAAGAGTTTATGGCAAGCATGGAAAATATATTTCAAAGAGATTATCAACCTGGGGCGAGACCACATTCGGGAGAATTAATCTCCGCTATAGAAAATTTAGGAAAAATTATGGGAGATTATGTCTGGGATAATTCTAAACGATGGAGAGGTATCCTAAGGCCATCTAATGAACCCTTCGGAGATTATGATACAAATTTATTTGTATACCCAATACTTCCTTCATCCTTATGGGAAATTCATGAATTGGCTAGAGATAATCAAACAATAGTAGATGTTAGAGGAGAATCTCTTAATAAAAATCCGTCTAGGGGGACTATTGTTCGAGAACATCGGTGGGTTCGTAAGGATAATCTTTATTTAATATTAGATGACCCTTTTCCAATGGAGTATGCTTCAGAGTCATTTGAGGGGTAGTATTCTTTAGGAAAGGTTGGATATAGTGTCACTCTTAGATTACAACATATAGAAACATTTATAAACTTTAAAGTGTTATAATTTTTATGAAAAAAAGATATAAATCAATAACTTCAGTTGGAATTTTGACTGCAGGCCTTTTCACATTGATGGGATTTTTAGGTGGATGTGCAGAACCTCATGAAAAAGCTGAAGTATGGTATAATATGCCTCAAGGTGAAAAACAAGCAATAATGGTACTTGGGGAAAAAGATTTTAAATCTATAAACGAAAAAATTGTAATGCCCTTAGAAATGATTAGAGATTTTGAATCATATTGTAATATTTCACTTCCAAAAACGATTCAAGAAGTAAGAAGGGAAAGCGCAAAAAAAGATGCTCTTGAAAATATTGCGCAAAAGTCTAGTGTATCCTGTACTCCTCTTAAAAAAGGGATAGATTGCGAAGTTTTATATGATACTCCTGTCCCAGAAAATCCTGACGAAAAAATTGTTATCGGGCACGTATATGTTAACCCTTCATCTGAAAAAATATTTGATTCAAAAATTATGGATTCTTCTCCAATCAAAAAAGCTGTAAACCAAGCAATTAAAGATAATTATCTTTCAGAACCTGAAAAAGAATGTAGAGAAAAAATTTTCTTTGAAAAAGGAGTAGAAAATGCTAAAGGTCTTGCAGGAAAATTTTGGAAAGGTGCAAAAGACTTGTATGGATCTGTAAAACCTGCTGTAGAAGATGCAGTAAAATCAGCCGGGGAAAAATATAATTCATTTGCAGACTGCCTAGAGGAAAAAGGAGATCCAAAATATTGTATTGGGCTTAGGGATAATAATTAATTCTTCTTCCTCTTTTTTTTATTCAGAACTTTCTGCCTTACTCTCTTCTCTCTTTTTAGCCCATTCCTCATTTGATTTACATTTTGGATTAAAGCAAAAAATCCATGGTTTTCGCCCAAAGGACAATCTCATTAACATTGGATATTTACAATGTTCGCATATTTTTTCTGTTTTTTTTATTGTTCCATTTGGTGGAAGTGAGAAAGTTGTTTTACAATCAGGGTAAGCGTTGCAAGCAATAAAATGTCTTCGTGTTTTTTTAGAGTAAGTTATTGCCAAACTTCCTTTGTTGCATTTTGGACAAAGCATTAATGTATTTTCTACTTTTTGCTGTTCTCTATATTCTAAATTTGCATTTAAAAGTTCTTGACCTATTTCCTTTTCAGATTTTTCAAAATCTTTGGCAATATCTATTATTGCTTTTTTTGCATTATTAATTATTTTCTCTTCTTTTTCTAAAAAGCCTTTTTTTGCTTTCTGGATTCCCTGCATCTGTTCTTCAAAATTTCGAGTTAATTTTTCATCAATAATTATTGGGGAATATTTTTCCATTGTTGAAATTAAAGACATTCCCAAAGGAGTCGCCTCAACACTTTTATTTTTAACATATCCTCTATCATAAAGTGTTTCTAAAATTGACGACCTTGTAGCTTTTGTACCCAAGTTTCTTTTTTCTAGTTCAGAAATTATTGATGCTTGTGAAAATCTTTTTGGGGGTTGTGTTTCTTTTTTCTCTATTTTTTGATCAATTATTTTTACTTCGCCCTCCATATCTGGAACTTCTGTTTCTTTTAATTTAGAAGGATAAATTTCCATCCAGGCTTTTTTCCTAATTTGAGAACCATTTATTGAAAAAAGTAGCTTATCAACTTCTGCTGTTATTCTTTTTTTGTCAATAATCGCATCTTCACAAAATAAAGATAAAAATCTCGTTACAATTAAATTATATATTTTTTCGTCGGCGTCAGATAAAACCTTGTCGTCCCCTGTAGGATAAATTGAAGGATGGGCAGGGTCTGTTTTTTTACCTTCAATTGGCTTATCTTTCACAATTAATTTTTCAGCCTTGTATTTTTTAGCTAATTTTTTTAAAATTGGCTTATACTCAATTGACTCTGGAAGTTTTTGTGAGGAAGTTCTTGGATATGAAATTAAACCAGCAAGATAAAGTGCCTGGGCAATTTGTAAAGTTTTTGAAGGAGAAATCCCATAAAACTTGTAAGCTTCTGTTTGGAGTGTTGTTAAATTAAATGGGGGATTTGGAGGTAAAATTTGTTGTGTTTTTTTTGTTTTTGCTATTGCTGTTTTTCCTTTTAGATTATCAAATTTATTTAGATCTTTTTCGTTGAATATATCCTTAACATGTTTTAATTCTAATTTGTTCTTATTATCATCTACTGTAATAAAAATCTGGTAGTAATCTTCTGGCTTGAATTTTAAAATTTCTCTTTCTTTATTTACAATTAAATTTAATGCTGGCCCTTGCACTCTTCCTGTTGACATTATTCTGAATTTGCCTGTTGTTTTAATTGCATTCATTAAAGCTCTTGAAAGATTTATCCCATAGAACCAATCTAAGTAGTGTCTTGTTTCTCCAGCGATTGCCTGGCCCCATTCAATTGTTTTGGATTTTTCTTCATAGGCTTTTTCTAGTTCTGGTTTTGTTAATGTTGAGAATTTCATTCTTGAAGCATCTTTTTGATTGCAAATAAATCTAACTACATTTAATCCAATTACTTCTCCTTCAATATCAAAATCTGTTGCTACAGTTAGAGAGCCTGCGTTTTTTGCAAGTTTTAGTAAAGTGTCGTAGTATCTTTTTGTGAAATCTTTTTTTCTTGCTAAATAATTTGGTGTCCATGCGATATCAAAAATTGGGACTCCTGAACCTTGTATATTTTGTTTTAATGTAAATAAATGCCCAACTGCGCAGGCGACTACAATTTGTTTCCCGTTTCTTTCAAGTTCGTAATAAGGAACTTTTTGGTTATTTTTTTGAGTTGGCTTCCCTAAGGCACTTGCAATTTTATTTGCTGCTTGGGGTTTTTCTGTAATTATTAATTCATAACCTTTTGATTTAAGTTGTATTTTTGGTTGAACATAAACTTTCTTTTTTGTTATTGTTTTTTTTGCTCTTTTTGTTTTCTTTTTTGTTGTTTTTTTCTTATACTTTCTTTTTATTCCTGGTTTTTCTTCAACTGTTTCTATTTCATTTCTTGAAGGTTTTGAATAAGTTTTTTCAATAGATTTTTTAATAATTGTTTCTCTTTGGAGAGGTTCTTGAATGGATTTTTCAGTTGTTTTTTTTAAAAGATCTGATCTTGGTCTTTCCTTCATCTCTTTTTTTTCAGTTGTATATCTTAAGTCTTCTTCATCTACTGGAAAGAATTCTTCTGTTGCTTTTTCTTCTCGAGTCTTTTGTGGTTTTTTTAGCATGTCTCTATTTGGAGAAAGGGTTTTTAATGTTTTTTATTAAATCTCAAAAATCTTTGGCTTCCGAGATACATTGATTATTCTTGTTTTACCCATTTTTTCTTCAAGTCCGGCTGCTTCGTGAATGTGTGCTGTGATGGCAAAGTCTGGTTTAAATTCCTTGATTGCTTTTTTTACTGCTTTTGAGCCAGGCCATCCTGTGAACTCTTGCTTGCTTCCCTCTGGATGAATATGGGTTACCATTATCTTTTTTTCAGGTTTTTTCAATTCACTATTTGCTTTTTTTAATAATTTAAATATTTCTTCATCTTTTATTTGGTGGATTCCCATGTTTGCTGTTCCTGCTCCGAAGATTCCTAGGTTGTCTTTTTGAAAAGAATAACCGTGTAAATTATGAGTGTAGGGAGCATATAAGGTTGAAAGAAAATCTATTGTTGCAGTTGATTCGTGGTTTCCAGGAATTAGTAATACTTTTTTCTTTGCTTTTGCAAATGGTCCGAGGAGGTCTTTTGTTGATTCTTCTGCGAAAGTTATATCTCCTGCAAGAATTACTAAATCTACGTTTTCCTTTTTTGCTCTTTCTGCGAGTTTTTTTACAAGTCTTGTGTCTCCGTGAATATCTCCTACTGCAAGTATTTTTGTCATAGAAATTATTGGGAAGCGAAGTTAATAAGTTTTTTGAGAGCTAATCTTTCATTATTCTTCGCCCACCATCAAGATGATTATCTTTTAGATAGGCAACCCAAGTTGGAGCTTTTTTAGCAAGAGACTCTACGAATTCTTGAGCTTCTTTTAAATCACCCTCATTAGGGGGACTATTTTTTTTTAAACAATTTAAAACACCTAAAATTTTACTAGATACGCCAAGCACTCTCTCTAATGATTTTTTATAAGGCCCATCAGAAAATTCAGTATCATTAAATTTTTCATATAAAGAAAATAAAAATAAGCTTCCAAAATCTTCAGGGCTATAAGGATTTTTTTTTGAAATTTGAAATTCTACTCCCCTTTTTGCTGAAATAATATAACTCTCCAACATGCCAAATAATCTTTCATGAGATTGTATCATTTCAGAATATTCCCTTTTAATTGTATTATTGTCTCCTGCCTTTGCCGCAATTCCCATCTTCTCAAAATAATCTGCAATTTTAGAAAAATCTCTATTATACTCCACTGCTTTCTCCGCATCTGGGTCTTTCCTTCCCTTTATTGGTCGTTGAGGAACTCTTGAATTAAATCCTATATGCATCTTTTTCTCAACAAATTATTACTTATATAATTAATTGTGATTCAGTTTGTGTTTTTTGAAAGTGGTTTTCATTAAAGTATAGTAATGAATATATATAATACAAAAGGTTTATAATAACAATACTGTCTGAATATATATATTAAAAGATATATTTGCAAAAATGACAACCAAAGAAAATTTTGACATTTTTTTTCGTAGAAAGCCGGCAATGATGTTGGTTTCCTTGAAGAAGAATACACGGATGAGATACGGGAGTATTCTAGCAAAAGAGGTGGATTGTACATATAGCCATGCAGTGAAAATACTGCAGACTTTAGAAGAACTAAAATTGGTAACTTTTGAGAAAAAAGGACGGATAAAGATCATAAAGTTGACCAAGAAAGGTAGGGATGTGGCTGATGCAATAGAGAACATACAATCGCTAGTCAAGTGATTTACTCCACCGGTCTTTGAAAGAAATGAATGTAGCTAGAGATAGATATAAATTCTTTTAAATAAACTTTAGTTTTTTATTCTATGGCTCGGAAATATATTGTGGTGACTGGGGGTGTTTTGTCTGGCTTGGGAAAAGGAATTGCTGCAGCAAGTATAGGAAATTTATTGGCTCCAAATTATAAGGTTATTCCAATTAAATGTGATGGGTATCTTAATGTAGACCCTGGGACTATGAATCCTGTTGAGCACGGAGAGGTTTTTGTTTTAGATGATGGTGCGGAGGTTGATATGGATTTTGGGCATTATGAAAGATTTCTAAATGTTAGCTGTAAGGCAGATTGGAATTTGACAATGGGGAAGGTCTTTAATAAAATTAGAGAGAAAGAGAGGAGAGGAGACTATTTAGGAAAGACTGTTCAGATGATTCCGCATGTGACAAATTTTATTAAAAATTATTTTATTAAAACTGGGGAGGAGGAAAAATCTGATATTGTTATGATTGAAATTGGGGGGACTGTTGGGGATATTGAAAATGAATTATTTATAGAGTCTGTGAGGGGTCTTCCTCGTATTGTTGGGAAAGAAAATGTTTTATTTGTTCATTTAACTTATGTTCCAATTCCATTTGGGGTGGATGAACAAAAATCCAAACCTACTCAACAAAGTGTTAGCTCATTAAAAAAAAGAGGCGTTGAGCCTGATTTGATTATTGCAAGATGTAGTGAAATGTTGACAGATGTTATTAGAAATAAAATTGCGATGTTTAGTGACTTGAGAAGTGAAGCAATTTTTACTGGAATTGATGTAGATAATATTTATAAAATTCCTCTTGTATTTGAGGAGCAAAAGATGTCTCAGTTTTTGGCTCGGAAATTTAATATTCCTGTTTATCCTGAATTGGATAAGTGGAAAGAGTTGGTTAGTAATCGGACAAATTCTGATAAAGAAGTTACTATTGCAATTGCTGGGAAATATACTGCGTTAGGAGATGCATATGCTTCTATAATTGAGGCTTTGCATCATTGTGAGGCACATTTTTCTGCGAAGATTAATATTAAATTAATTGAAACTAGCGAGGATGATTTGGATTTAAGTGGAGTTCATGGGGTTATTGTTCCCGGGGGATTTGGTTCTCGTGGGACTGAGGGGAAAATTAAAATTATAAAACAATGTCGTGAGAATAATATTCCTTTTTTAGGACTTTGCTATGGATTGCAAATGGCGGTGATTGAATTTGCGCGAAATGTTTGTGGGAAAAAAGCAAATACAACGGAGGTTGATTCTAAATGTGAGCTTCCTGTGATTGATATTTTGCCTGAGCAAAAAGATATTAAGAATAAAGGCGGAACAATGAGACTTGGAGCTTATCCTGCTATTTTGAAAGAGGGAAGTTTGGTTAGTAATTTATATGAAAATCTGGAGGTTTCTGAAAGGCATAGGCATCGATATGAAGTTAATCCAGAATGTCATAAACTTTTAATTGAAAATGGTTTGAATCTATCTGGGGTTTCTCCGAATGGAACACTGGTTGAATTTATTGAATTGCCGAGGGAGGTTCATCCTTATTTTATTGCGACTCAGGCGCATCCTGAATTAAAAAGTTCTTTGTTAAATCCTGCTCCGCTTTTTGTTGGCTTGATTGATGCTGCATTGAAATTTAAAGGGAAAGTTATTAAATAAGATTTACTTAAATTGGTTATGAAAAAAGTGATTATATTAAGTCTTGGTGAAGTTTTGAAAATTCCTGATTCTGTTAATTTAAAAGAATTTAAAAAAGAAACCAAATGAAATTAGGGATTATTGGAATTCAGGGAAGTGGGAAAGGTACCCAAGCCAAACTTATTGCGAAAGAGTTTAAACTCAAAAGAATTTCTGTTGGAAAAATATTAAGAGATGATATAAAAAGTGGCTCGAGAAGAGGAAAAATACTCGCGAAATATATGGATAAAGGCTTACTTGCTCCAAATCGTATAGTGAATAAATTAATTTTAAAAAATCTTCCAGAAGACAATTTCATAATTGACGGCTTTCCTAGAGATAAAAAACAACTAAAAGTTGCTAAAAAAATTAAAGTTGATAAAGTCATTCTTCTAACTCTCCCAAAAAAAGAGGTCTACAAAAGAATAAAAAAAAGAAAAAAGTTGGAAGGGAGAGCAGACGATGGGAAAGAAGCGCTAGATGCACGCCTAAAAATATTTTATAAACAGTCCCCAGAAATAATTAAGTTTTTTGGGGAAAAGATAATTAAGATTGATGGGAATCAATCAATAAAGAAAATTTTTTCTGATATTAAGAAAGGTTTGAAATAAATAGAAAGAAATTTGGAGAGGCTAAGATAGATGGTTTAGATTAATTAAAAGTTTTCTGATAAGCGATTAAAATTAGCATATAATTGTTCTAAATAGTAGAATGGCTTATCTGTAGGACCTAATTCTTCACACAAAAGATCTAAATTATAATCTTGTGCTACCGCAAGAAAGTGGATCTTTCGCAATAACACACTTGACGCGGAAATCATTTTTTCCATGGCCCTTCTCTTTCCCTCGTCTCCAGATGACCCTTCTCTTTCACTAGATTGTATAAGACTCATATCTGCATCCAAAAGAAGTTCCAAAACATTTCTATTATTAAAACTAGGCTTATTGACAATTTCTCTCATTCCTTTTTCTATTTTCGCATCAATATTCTTCCCGTATTTTCCTTCTTCCATAATAGCCCCTCTCTTAAAGAATATATAAATATTATCTCCCCCTAAGAGAGAAGTAATAATAACCCTTATATAGATAGAATTCTTGAGAAAGATATGAAAACAGAATTGTTAAAAGAAATTGGTCTGACTGATGGTGAAATTAGAATCTATCTAGCCCTACTCTCTCTCGGGCTAAGTGCAACAGGAAAAATTATTGATAAGTCACACATCACAAGCTCAAAGGTTTATTTGATTCTTGAAAGGCTAGAACAAAAAGGGTTTGTCTCACATGTTATGAAGAACAAAGTTAAACATTTCCAAGCCACTGACCCTTCAAAGATTTTAGTTTATCTAGAAAAAAAGAAAGAAAAAATGTATGCAAAAACTAATGAAATAAAAAAATATCTTATCCCTGATTTAGTGAAAATTTATGGGACAACAATCGAGAAAAAAGAAACGACAATTTACCAAGGATATAAGGGAATTGAAAGTGCTTTATTTGATTTTATTAGTGAGATGAAAAAAAATGAAGAATATGTTGTCTTAGGAACCGGAGAACCCCTTAAGAAAGAGTTTGAATTATTAATCCGAAGATTTTATATGAAAAAATCTGAAAGAGGAATAAAAACAAGGTTGTTATATAATAGCAAATTTGGGGAAATAAAAAAACTATACAAAGGACTAGGCAAAAATCAAATTCGTTTTGTGGACAAAGTAACTCCCTCAACTATAGCTGTTTCAAAAAATAAAATATTAATTTTAACATATGGGCCAGGCCCCCTTGGGGTCCTAATTCAAAGTGAGCAGATTGCCAAATCATTTTATGTTTTCTTCGAATCGCTTTGGAAAATTGCAAAACCCTAAACTAAATAAACTTAGATTTATTCTTTAATTTATGAAAATCAGACCTGCTAAAAAAAGTGATTTGAATGAAATTTCTAAAATTTTTAGAACAGAAATATTAAGGCCACCATATAATGAAAAAAGAGCGTCGAAGAAATCTTTAGAAAGAGTAAGGGAATTTTTTAAGAAAAAGAAAATTTATGTTTCAACATTATATAAAGAAATTATCGGGTTTGTTGTGGTTTCTACAGACCCAGACTATCCTAAAAAGATTTATATTGATGAACTTTGGTTTAAGAAAAAATATCAAAGAAAAGGCATGGGGCAAGCACTTATGAAATATATTGAAGATATTTATATAAAAAAAGGAATTAAAATAATTAAACTTGTTTCAAGTAAAAAATCTGGTGCTTTTAAATTTTATAAAAAACTAAATTTTAAAGAGTCTGATTTCCTCTTTATGGAAAAGAAATTAAAATGAAATTAATCCAAGAAAATACTTTTGAGAAATCAAGAAAAGAAATTAATAAATTTAAAGAAGACCAAGTAGTCTTTAGTTCAGATGATGACGAGCTTAATAGAAAAGTTATGGAGAAAATTAAGATTGATGTTTTGTTAATTAATCTTGCTGAGAGAAAAGATTATCAGAAGCAGAGGAATTCAGGTTTGAATCAGGTTCTTGCACGGATTGCGAAAAAAGCTGAAATTTGTATTGGAATAAATTTAGATGAAATTATTGAAGCCAATAAATTTAATAAGGCTCAAATTTTAGCTAGATTAGAACAAAATATTAAATTATGCAATAAAAACAAATTAAAAATGATATTTACAGTTAAGAAAAAAGATAATATGAGAAATATTTATGACTTGAAATCTCTTGGACTTGTTCTGGGGATGCCTACTTGGATGACTAAAAATCTAGTTATCCAAAGTTTTTTTAACTAAAAAAGGCATTTTATAAAATGGACAAAAAATTAATTGAATCACTTTCGCCGCATGAGGTAAAGATACTTCCTTATTTGAAGGAAGAAAATGTTTCTGAGATTGCCAAACGTGCGCAAGTAGACACTGTTTCTGTTATGAGAGCATTAGAATATCTTCAAAATAAAGGGATTGTTAAATTAAATCATGAAAAAAAGAAAGTCGTGGAGATTGGTGTGAATGGCGCGCTTTATCGCTCGAAGGGTTTGCCTGAAAGAAGATTATTAAATGCCTTGGATGAAAAAAGAATTTTGCAACTTAAAGATGCTCAAAAAGAAACAGGCTTAAGTGCTGAAGAATTTAAGGCGTCTATTGGAGCTCTTAAGAAAAAGGCGTTGATTGAATTGAAAAATGGGAAGATTCATTTAAGTGCAAATAAAGAAGAAATTTCTAAAAAAAGTTTAGAAGAATTATTTATTGAAGTTCTTCCTATTAATTATGATTCTCTTTCTCCAGAGCAACTTTTTGCACTTAAAACTTTACAAAATAGAAAAGAGATAATTGAAATTAAAGAAGAAAAGAAAATTGAAATTGAAATTACTAAACTTGGCGAAGAATTAATGGCGTCGAAAATTAAACAAGTTGATATGATTGAACAGATTACGCCAGGGATTTTAAAATCTGAGAAAAATTGGAAAGGCAAAAAATTCCGTCGATATGATGTGAATTCTCCTGTTCCTATGATTTCTGGGGGGAAAAGACATTTTGTTAATCAAGCCTTGGATTATGCTCGTAAAGTTTGGACAGATATGGGCTTTGTTGAAATGACAGGAAATATGGTTGATAGTTCATTCTGGGTTTTTGATGCATTGTTTAGCCAACAGGATCATCCGACAAGAGAAATGCAAGATACTTTTTTTATTAATAGAAAAGGTGAATTGCCAGATAAACAATTAGTTAAAATTATAAAAGAAAATCATGAACATGGGGTTGATGGAAGCAAAGGTTGGAGATATAAATGGGATCCAGGAATTGCAAGGAAAATGGTTTTAAGAACACACACAACAAATTTGTCTGCGCAGACACTTTATAAAATGCAGAAACAAAAAAAGTATGTTGGAAAATATTTTGCCATTGGTAAAAATTTTAGGAATGAAACAGTTGATTGGAGTCATGGCTTTGAATTTTATCAAACAGAAGGAATTGTTATTGGAGAGGATTTGAATTTTAAACATTTACTTGGATATTTAAAACAATTTTATAATAAAATGGGATTTGAAAAGGTTAGATTCACTCCTGCTTATTTTCCATATACAGAACCTTCTGTAGAAATTCATGTTTGGCATCCTGAGAAAAAGATTTGGCTGGAATTAGGAGGCGCTGGACTTTTTAGACCAGAAATTTCAATTCCTCTTTTAGGAAAGAAAATTCCTATTTTAGCTTGGGGGCAGGGGATGGATAGAATTGTTATGGATTCTTTTAAAATTAAAGATCTAAGAGAAATGTACAAAAATGATTTAAATAAATTAAGAAAAGTTGGAGTGTTGGTGAAGTAAAATGAAAAAATATAAGTTAACAAAAGAAGATAAGGAATTAATTAAAGTGGCTAAAGAGCTTCAAATTTATGTGCGTGTCAAAAAAAGACAACTTATGTCTGAAGTTTGTTCATCAATTAGGATGCCCAACGGAAAAATTTATACCGGGTCTAGTATGACAATTGAAGGTTCTAGTTCTGGGAGTATCTGTGGAGAACAAGGGGCACTTTCAAAAGTTGTTGAGGATGGAGAAAAGAAAATTGACACAATTGTTGCAGTTTGGGTTTCAAAAGATTATAAAAAAAATAAAGGATGGGACGTTATTCCTCCCTGTGGCAACTGTAGGCACATTATTAGTAAATTCGGAAACCCCTGGATAATTATTTCAAGAACTCAAAAAGTAAAATTAAAGGATATTTACCCTTATCAATAAAATGGAAAAATTAAAAGAATTCGCAAAATCTGAAATAAAAAGACTTAGAGAAAAAGCAAATTGCACAGATAAGGAGTTTATACTAATCAATGCTATAAAATTAAGTGAAGAAACAGGAGAGGTAAGTAATGAAATACTAAAACATTTTAAAAATGCAAGAAAAGAAAAATTGGATAGAGACTTAAAATTAGGTGATGAATTAGCAGATGTCATGATTGTCACGGCAGGATTAGCAGAACTAATGGGCGTAGATTTAAATGCCTCTCTTGAGAGAAAAATTAAATATATTAAAGAAAAATATAGATAAAATGGCAAATATAAAATTCCCAAGAAAACAATTTGAAAAAGACTTTGGGAAACTTGATGATAAAATGCAAAATAAAATTGCAATGATGGGCTCTCCATTAGAGGGCTTTGATGATAATGAAATGGAATTAGAGATATTCCCAAATAGGCCAGATTTACTTTCGTATCAAGGGTTTAAACGAAGTTTTATGAGTTTTTTTGGAAAGAAAAAAGGCTTGACTAAATATAAAATTAATAAATTTTCCAAAGACTATGTTGTAAATGTTGATAAAAGTGTTCACGATGTTAGGCCATTTACTGCGTGTGCTATTGTTAAAGGATTAAAATTTGACGATGATAAAATTAAAGAATTAATTGATATTCAGGAAAAACTTCACACAACTATTGGGAGAAAGAGAAAAAAATTAGCTATTGGGATTTACCCTCTTGAGAAAATTAAACTTCCAATTTCATATAAAGCTCTTGAGCCAGATAAAATTAAATTCATTCCATTGGAAATGACTCGTGAAATGAATGGGTTGGAAATTTTACAAAGACATCCTGCTGGGAGAGATTATGCACATTTGCTTTCGGGCAAGAAAAAATTTCCTATTTTTATGGATGCGGATAAAAATATTTTGAGTATGCCTCCAATAATTAATTCGCAATTAACTGGGAAGGTTGAAAAAACTACAAAAGATATTTTTATTGAATGTTCTGGGTTTGATTTTGAAATTTTAAATAAGTGTTTGAATATTTTAATTACTGCCTTGGCAGAGATGGGTGGAGAAATTTATCAGATGAAAGTTAATGGAAAGGGTAATGTAATTACTCCTAATCTTTCTCCAGAGAAAATGAAAATTTCTTTAGAAAATACAAATAAACTTTTAGGATTAAATTTAAATGAAAAAGAATTGAAACTTTATCTTGAAAAAATGGGGCATGATTATAATAATAAAGCTGTTGAAATTGGAGCTTGGAGAACAGATATTTTGCATGAGGTTGATTTAATAGAAGAGGTAGCAATTGGGTATGGATATGAAAATTTTAAGCCAGAAATTCCTAAGATATCTACCATCGGACAAGAAGATAAAAAAGAAACAATTAAGAAAAAAATTGCAGAAATTTTATGTGGATTAAATCTTTTAGAAATTTCAAATTATCACTTAACTAAGAAAAAAGATCAATTTACTAAAATGGGTGTTTTAGAAAAGCAAGAAGAAGGTTTTATCGAAGTTGAAGAATCAAAAACAGAGTATACTATTTTAAGAAAAGACTTAACTCATTATTTATTGAAGATTTTTTCAGAAAATGTTGATGCAGAATATCCTCAGAAAATTTTTGAGCTTGGGAGGGTGTTTAATTTAGAAGGAGATAAAATTATTGAAAGTGAAAAATTAAGTTTAGGCTTTACTCCCGGAAATTTTACAGAGGTTAAGCAATCTTTAGAATATTTATTTAGAATGTTGGATTTGAAAATCGAGATTAAAGAAACAGATAAATTTCCAAATTATTTTGTTAATGGCCGTGTTGCAGGTGTTTTTTTAGAGGAAAAATGTATTGGGCATATTGGGGAAATTCATCCGAAGATTTTAAGAAATTGGAAAATTAAGATGCCTGTTGCTTTATTTGAAATTGGGTTGGATGATATTTTTGAAAAGTTTAGTTAGAAGCCTCCTCTGAGAATCGAACCCAGGACCTCATCATTACCAATGATGTGTTCTAACCAACTGAACTAAAGAGGCATATTAATTTAATCCAGAAATGGTTTATAAAATTATTTTCTTGCTAGTCTTAAAATTAATACTACAAAAAGAACAATTATGAATGCTAAAAGAACAAATCCAAAAATTATTGAAAGAAAATAAAAAATATCCGAATATGCATTCCCCATTGTTGCTGAATATAGAACTAATGAAAGGATGAATAATACTGCGAAAGTAATTATATTTTTCAACACAATTGGCAACCTTTTCCTAGGTGCTGTTTTTTGTCTTCTAGAAACTTTTCTTTTTTTTACAGGAGACCTTTTAGCTACTTTTTTTCTTGTAGGTTTTTTTTTAGAAACTTTTCTTTTTACTTTTTTTATCACTTTCTTTTTTGCAGCCATATTATATAATATACTTTATAGTTTTTAAATCTTTTTCTATTCTTCTATATTTTCAGAAGTTGTATTCGCTTTCCAATCCATATCAATTGCATTTGTTGTGATTGATTTAAAATTTATAAATATTGAGCCAAGCCAAGAAAGATAAAGCTTCCCTGCGGTCATTAAACCTGTTGGAGACTTATAATCTATTTCATGATTTTTGAATACCACTGCGAAACTTAGATAGGTTCCAAGAATTAAGCAAATTAAAAAAATTGCAAATATTTTATGTTTAAATCTTTTTAATTCAATTACTATCCAAATTGAGGCGACGAGAGCCCCCATAATTAACACTGTTGTTCCAATCATTGTATTTGTTCTAATATAATAAAGTATAAAAATGTTTTGTGAGTTGTTTTTACGTAGCCCCATAGTACAGTGGTCAAGTATGATTGGTTCTGGGCCAATTGACCCAGGTTCGAATCCTGGTGGGGCTATTAATTCGAACCGGTTCGATACCTAAAGGGCATACCCTTAATGGCACAAGCGAGAACAACCTAAAGGTTGCGAGAACCTTTCCAAGGCCTATTCGAGGATCCTGGTGGGGCTATTTTTAATTAGAAAATAGATAAAGTTTTATTATTAAATAATTAGAAGAGTTTTTAAATAAAAAAATCGTAGAAGAAATATGTTTAAAAAGAGTGATAAGAGGGGACAAGTACCCAATGGGCACAAGAACCTGCATAATAAACGAGGACAGGTTACGATATTTATTATAGTTGCTGTGTTGATTGTAGTTTTCGGAATTTTGGTTTATATGTTTCTTCCAGAAATTAAAGTTGGACTTGGGTTTAGTTCAGAAAATCCGTCGTCGTTTATGACAAATTGTCTTGGAGAAGATATCGAAGATTCTCTAGAATTAATTTCTACGCAAGGAGGATTTATTGAACCTAGACATTATTTTTTAAAAAATAATGAAAAAATTTCTTATCTTTGTTATACAAAAGAATATTATGAATTGTGTGCTGTTCAAGTTCCATTTATTACGAACCATGTTGAAAAAGAAATTAAAGGAGTTATCTCTCCGCGAGTTAAGGAATGTTTTGATGAGTTAGAAGAAAGTTATCTTGATGCAGGTTATGACAAGGTTATTTTGAGTCCAGGGAATACTAATGTTGAATTATTGCCTAAAAAAGTTGTTGTTTCTTTTGGTTATACTCTTGTTTTAGAAAAGGGGGGAGTTCCTACAACATATGGCCGTGAAGGAGATCCAGGAATTAGAGTAGTTTTGGACAATAATCTTTATGAACTAACAAGTATTGCAAATAGCATCCTTCGTGGAGAGGCATCAGAAGGAGATGTTGAAGTTATGAAATATATGTCCTATTATAATGATTTAATTGTTGAAAAGAAAAAACAAGGAGATGGGACAACAATTTATATTTTAACAGATTTGAATAATGAAAATAAATTTCAATTTGCTTCGCGAAGTTTGGCGTGGCCTCCAGGATATTAAAATGAAAAAAATAAATTTAACAATCGGCATGTTTTTGTTAATTAGTATTTTTTTAATGGTCGGTGTTTTTGCTGAAGAATCTTATTGCTGTGAAAAGTTTTCGAGTCTTAATCCAAGTGAAAATGGTGCTTTTTGCCAAAATGCTCCTCAGGTTGAATGTGATACCGATAGTATAAATGAGGCAAATGGGGAGAAGTATAAAGCTGTTGCAACTTCTTGTGAATCAACTTCTTATTGTAAATTAGGAACTTGTGTTAGTGCTACTGACGGTATTTGCATGCCTAACACTCCGCAAATAGTTTGCCAGATTGGAGGAGGCTTTTGGAAACAAGAAGCAATTGAAGATATTCCTCAATGTGAATTAGGTTGTTGTTTACTTGGAGACCAAGCTGCTTTTGTTTCTCAAACAAAATGTAGTAAGCTTGCTTCAGAATATTCTTTAGAAGTTGATTTTAGAACTGATATTAAAGATGAAGTTTCTTGTATTATGAGTGCTGGTGGTCAAGAAAAAGGTGCTTGTGTTTTTGAAGAAGGCTTTGTTAGAACTTGTAGAATGAATACTAAAGATGAATGTGATGCATTAGGTGCAAGCGGAGGAGACGTTGCAAATGTTATATTTCATGAAGGATTTTTATGTTCTGCAGAACAATTAGGAACAGAGTGTGGATTTTCTAAAGATACAACTTGTGTTGAAGGAAAAGAAGATGTTTATTTTATAGATAGTTGTGGAAATGTAGCAAATATTTATGATGCAGATAAAGCAGGAGGGTATAGTAATTATTGGGAAGAAATTCAAGAACCTGATTGTGATAAAGTTACTTCGAGTTCTGGAGGAGCAGAAACTTGTGGAGATTGTGATTATGAGTCTGGAAGTATTTGTACTGAATATAAATTTGGAGCAGATGTAAAACCTGAGTTTGGGAATTTTTATTGTAAAGATTTAAGTTGTGAATTTGATATAAATAGAGATGGAGAAATGGAGGACTATCTTCATGGAGAAAGTTGGTGCTATGTTGCTGGTACTGGTACAGGTACTGGGAAAGAAGGCCCAGGGTTTTTCGGTTCTCAAGATTCTATAATTAATGTTAGATATCCAGAAGGAGAATTTTTAACAACAATTAGTCAGGGGGAAATGAAATCTACAATTAGTGAAGGAGAATATAATATTAATATTCCAGATTCTTATGGTAAAGAAAATAATCTTCCAGGTTCGAGACATTATAGATTAATTTGCTATAATGGGCAAGTTCTTATTGAGCCTTGTGCAGATTTTAGACAAGAGGTTTGTTATGAAGGACGAATGGTTAATGATTATACAGATACTGAAACAGACGGGTTTCGAACTGCTGCTTGTAAATTAAATTTATGGCAAGATTGTATTGAGCAAGATAAGAAAAAAGATTGTGAAAATTTAGATTCAAGAGATTGTCAATGGATTAATGCAGGGGAAATTAATCAATGTGTTCCTTTATTTGCTCCTGGTTTTGATTTTTGGACTGAAGAAACTGATGCAGAATTAATGTGTTCTCGTGCAAGCGATAAATGTACTGTTACTTATGAAAGAGGAAATATGGGTGGCAGATTTGATATGAACAGTCGAGTTAAAAGTGGATTTGATTGTGTGCAAGAAAAATGGCAAGACAATAGAGCTGGCATGTCTTTGTTTTTAGGCGATTGTGGAGTTAAGAGAAATTATTTAGGATATGAAAGTGAAACAGGTGGATGGGAAACTTCTTATGATGGTGGACCAGGAAATAAATTCTTTGACAAGGAGACATGGAATTAAAATGAATACTAAAGGAACATTATCAATAATGAAAGGAGGTAAGATTTAAATACATCTTTGATTTAAAAAAATAATGGAATTACAAGATATTGCAAAAGAGATTGTGGATATGAAGAAGGCTATTGAACAAATGCAAGTTTATTTGATTGAAGATGGTCTTGAAGTTTCAGATGAAGTAATAGCTGAAGTTAAAGAGGCAAGAGAAAGTGAAGACATTTCTTCTGAAGATGTATTTAATGAATTCTGCAATGACTGAAATAATTTGGAAAAATCCTGCGCTTAAGTTCTTGAGACAATTAGATAAAATTGAATCTAAAAGAATTGTTAAAAAAGTTGAAGAAGAAATAAAATTGGATGTTAAAAGATATCTTAAATTTTTATCAAATTTAGATTTTCTTAAAATTAGAATTGGTAATTATAGATTATTTGTAGACTATAAAGGGGATGAAGACAAATTATATATAAATACAATTAAATATAGGAAAGATGCTTATAAAAATTTAAAATGAATACTAAAGGAACATTATCAATAATGCAGATTATGATTTTAATTGTTGGAATTATTGCAATTAGTTGGGCTGTTGGGAGTGGGGTTGGGGTAGTTAGTGCTGTTGAAATTGGGGGTGCTTGCACTCAAGCTCAGATGCAAAATGGCGCTATAGCTTATCATTGTGTTGGGGATTTAATTGAAAAAATTGGTTGCCATTCAGGTGCGTCGGGAGAATATATTTGGAAAGTTGAAACAGAAGATGGCGTAGAGATTGGCCCTGTCGAGTGTTCTTCAGGCCAAACATGTGTTGATGGTGGCTGTGTTACCCCCAAGCCAGAAACATGCGTGTTACAATTAGGAGGAAATTCATATACTAAAAAACCAGGACAATGGATTTGTATGGGTGGAAATAATATTGCTTATATAAATGACTCTTGTGCAACAAAGAATTTTCAACCTTGTGGTGGGCCGGAAAAATGCACTGAAGGACAAGCGGGGGATATAAACGACATCTGTATTGCTCCGAAAGCGGATGAACTAGATAATAATATAATATATGATGAAAAAGATAAGCCGTGTTATGTTACAAACAAAGGTAGCTGTACAATGCCTTATGATTCTTCTGCGGGAGATTCTTGTTTTGTAAATGATGACCCAAGTATTCCTGGAAATGTCTTATATAATCTTTGTATGTCTGATTTAAATTTAAAGAAAAAAAGATGTTGTGTTCCAACAGGGGAGACTGCGCAGCCTCCAACTGGGGCAAATTCATGCCAAGGGAAATGTCTTCCAGTAAGATTGAGTATGTATGGAATGCAACCTTGTGTATCCGACGATAAACATAAATGCATAATTCCAAACGAAATAGATAATAAACCATGTGGGAACAATGGACATTTTGAATATGGATATTGCAATTATCCAGATATGGATGGTAATGGCATGACAGATGTCTGTTGCGTTCCAAATAAATCTCCTGGGAAATCTGGGACAGAATGTATTGCTGGAAAAAATGGAGAAGATGAATCTGGAACATGCCAAACTCCAACAAAATCTAAATGTTACAATGGAAATTGTGTTCAATGTACAGAAGATATTCATTGTCAACAAAGTGGAACTAAAGAAAAATATAAATGTAATGATAAAAATGTATGTCAGCCACCAGGAGCTGGAGACACCCCTTACAATCCCTCTAATTATTTAAATGGACTTACCTTTGGGCTTTTTGGTAGTCTTGTGGATGATAGCTCAACTACTGACAAGGGAGCTAAAGAAGATTTAACAGACTGGGTTAAGAAAGATGGGAATGCTGGAAAATATTTCAAAAGTATGCTTGGGGCAGGAGCAACATGGGCAGGTATTTCTGGAACAGCGGCAGCCTTAATTCTTCCAGCAGCAGGTGCAGGAGCAGGGGGAACAACTGCAATAACTGCAGCATCAGCCTTGGCATTTCAAGCAGGATTTGCAGCAAAGGGTGCAATAGGCGCTTTTGGGGGGATGGGCGCAGGATGGGGACTTCTCGCAGGAGGAATTGGCTTAGGAATTGGAGCAGGAGCATTTATGTTATTATATCACGAAGAAGCAAAAAGAGAAAAAACATTTGATAGTAATCCGTGGGAAGCAATGTATGGAGGAGACCATTGTGAAGAATGTAATGATGAATTATTTGGATGTACAGAATACCAATGTAAAAGTTTAGGGCAAGCATGTGAAATTATTAATGCTGGGACAGACGAAGAATTATGTGTTCATATGGATAGACATGATACAAATCCTCCTGAAATAATTCCTTGGGAAGCTGCACTGCTTGTTGAAGGAGATTATAAATATCAAGAAGATACTGCTATAAGTCCTCCAGATAATGGAGTCTATATTGTTTATGAAGGAGAAGAAACTACATCAGAAGGCTTTGATAATACAATTTCATGCATCCCCGCGTATACTCCTTTTTCATTTGGAGTAACTGTATTAAATGGTCCAGCACATTGTAAAATAGATACTGACTTAAAACAAAATTTCAGTGATATGACTTTTGACTTTGGGGGAAGTTCAACTGCAAAGTACAATCATTCTCAAGTTATGAGTTTGCCAGGACCAAATGCTACAGCTAACCAAGATATTATTTTAGAAAATGGAGGAGATTTTGATTTGTATGTTCGATGTATTGACCACAATGGAATAGAAGCTGTTGGGTCTTTTGCATTTAAGTTTTGTGTTAATGATGGACCAGATACAACTGCCCCAAGAATTATGAATACAGATCCTTTATCAGGATTTCCATTTGCATTTAATGTAAGCGCGATAGATGTTAATCTTTATGTAAATGAGCCTGCTGTTTGTAGATGGAGCCATTTAGATGAAACTTTTGAAGATATGGAAATAAATAATGTTGACCAAAATTGTGATACAGGCAATGATTTTTCAAATGTAAATTCTCAAATGTTATATCCTTGCCCAGTTGAATTAGATGGATTAAACGATGGTGTTGAAAATACTTTTTACTTCAGATGTCAAGACACTTCAGAAAATACAAATATAGAATCATATGTTTATGCCCTGGAAGGATCTCAGCCTTTGGCAATAACAGAAGTTTCTCCAAATGAAACTCTCAAGGGCTCTACAAATTCAATCCAAATTGATTTAATGGTAAAAACTTTTGCAGGATTTAATGAAGGAAAATCAAATTGTTATTATAGTGAAACAGGGAATGAAGAAGATTACACTTTGTTTCTCGACGATGGGCTTCATGAAAACTTTATGCACCTTCAAAAACTATGGAAAGAAGAAGGGGAATATAAGTATTATATTAAGTGCGTAGATTTAGCTGGTAACTCAGATTATTCTGATACAACATTTACAGTTGATACAGATACAGATGCTCCAATTGTAGTAAGAGTTTATCATGAAGAAGCTTTCTTAAAAGTTATTACAGATGAAAAATCAGATTGTGTTTATAGCTCTGATGATTGCACTTATGAGTTTGAAGATGGATTACCAATGGAGCAAAACAATGAAATAAATCATTTTACTGACTGGGAAACTAATACAAATTATTATGTTAAATGTAAAGATGATTATGGGAACATGCCTGCCCCGGATAAATGCAGTGTAAAAGTTAGACCTTTTGAAACTTATTTTGAAGAAATTTTATAAAGGTTGATTCTTTATTTATTTTATGAGAAGAATTGGTGATAAAAAGAATGTAATTTTTTTTGGCAATAAGGGGCAGATGAAATTATCTTTTGGGATGATTTTTTCAATTATTTTAATTATAATTTTTATGTTATTTGCTTTCTTTGCAATTAAAAAAATATTAAATATTATGAATGCCGCACAAATTGGAGATTTTAAAGATAGTCTTCAAACAGATATTGATAAAGTTTGGCGAGGGCAAGAGGCAGATAAAGAAAAAGAATATTTTTTACCTTCAAAAATAAAAGAAGTCTGCTTTGCGGAATATGAAAATGATGCTCGCGCAAAGCCTCCGGGCAATGCAAAATATGAGGAATTAAAACAAAATTGGTTTGGAGGAGAGAATATGTTTTTTTACCCAATTGGTTCTGGGGGGAGTTTAGAGTCTACAAGAATTAAAAATATTAATATGGAAGAATTAGTTTTTACAAGAAATCCTTATTGTATTAAAAATGAAGATGGAAAAATTAAAATAAAACTTAAAAAAGCGTATGGGGAGAATCTTGTTTTAATTGAATAAAATGAAAAGGAAATTTAACAAAAAAGGATTTCAAGTTTCATTTGGATGGTTATTTGGAATTATCGTCGGAGGATTTATTTTATTTTTAGCAATCTATGGCGTAGCTAAATTAATTTCTACTGAAAAAGAAATCTCAGATGCAGAAGGGGGTAAAGAGATAGGTGTTGCATTAAATTTATTAGAGATTGGATTTGAAGAATCAAAATCCACTTCATTAATAATGCCCATTGAATCTAGAATTCATAATCGATGTTCTCTTCCATCTAGTGAATATACTTTTGGGAAACAAGGGATAAAAATATCTCAAAAAAGCCTGGGCAAATGGTCTGAAACAAACACTACACCATCCTTCCAGAACAAATATATTTTCTCAAATCTGATTGAAGAAGGAAAAACATTCTATTTATTTGCCAAGCCATTTAAATTTCCATTTAAAGTTGCAGATTTGGTTTATGTTACCTCTTCTGAAAAAAAATATTGTTTCAAAGATTTGGAAAGTATTAATGATAATGCAGACATGGATGATATTTATTCAGACATTTCAAATTTGCATCAAAAAAATCTTTTAACAGAAGATTGTGCAGACAAAGGAATGATAAATGTTTGTTTCTCAGATTCTGACTGTGAAATTTATGTAAGCTACCAAGATGGGAAAGGATATGTAAATAAAAGATATTCTGAAAGTGCTGACGAGAGAATTAATTTTTATGGGGATGCTTTAATGTTTGCTGCGATTTTTTCAGAGAAAAGGGTTTATGATTGCCAACTAAATAGACTTATGAAAAGAGCGAATATTCTTTCAGGGATATACCAAGATAAAATTAGATTTCTTTCAAGAGTTGGGTGCACTTCAGATATTGATATAAATTTAGAAGAATTTAAATCGAAGCTGGATAGAATAGAAAATTCAGATAGTCTTCAAAATATTGCAGTGGAAGAAATTTTAGAAAAATTAACTAAAAAAAATGATGGGGATTGTCAAATATGGTGAATAGGAAGCAGGGACAAATGAAAATTCAGCAAATGGCTTTTATGTTAATGGCAATTACTTTGTTTTTTGTATTAGTTGGGATGTTTGTTATTGTGATTAAATTTTCTGGATTAAAGGAAGGCGCCCAAATGCTTGAAGATAGAAATGCCATGTTTTTAGCTACAAAGATTTCAAATTCTCCTGAATTTTCTTGTGGGAATTCTTTTGGGGGGGATAATATTAATTGTATTGATTTAGACAAAGTTATGATTTTAAAAAATAAAATTGGAGACTACACTGGATTTTGGGGGCTGGATAATATAGAAATTAGATGGCTATACCCCAATGAGTTTCCAGAAGAAATATGCACAACTATAACTTATCCTGAATGTGGAATAATTAATCTTAGAGATAAGCCCATAAAATCAGAATATTCCAATTATGTTGCATTGTGTAGAAAAATATCTTTAGATGGCCAGGTTTATGATAAATGTGAGCTGGGCAGGATAATGCTTGCTCCGAAGGAGATCAAATGATTAAGAAAAAGGCACAGGAACGAAATTCAAAGAGAATTTCAAAGTTACGCTCGTCAAAACAAGCGCAAGAAGAAATGGTAGGTTTTGCACTAATTATTATGCTAGTTTCAGTTATTTTTCTTGTCTTCCTAGGATTTTCTTTAAGAAGCGGATCTAAAGAGAATGTTGAAAGCTATGAAGTAGAAAGTTTTTTACAAGGAGCCTTGCAATATACAAGTGAATGTGAAATTTCTGGCAGGGGATTTAGATCAATACAGAGATTAGTCTCTGACTGTTATGGAGATATTGAAGGGGGCAGAATGTGCTTAAATGGGGAATCTAGCTGTGAGGTCTTAGAATCTTCCTTAATCGGCCTAGTAGAAAGTAGCTGGGAGGCAGGAGAAGAATTCCCTGTAAAAAGATATGAGTTAAAGATTTATCAAGAAGATTTGGAGGAGGCAATTTTTGTTATTGAGGGAGGAGGAGATTCTTCACAAAATTATGAAAATAGCAAAGGAGATGGACAACCAATCCCAGGGGACGAAGATATGGAAATTTTCTTTAAGGCATATTATTAAACTTTTATGTGAATTGTCATTGTATCAACAATTATGATTGGCCTATGCCTTATTCTATTTTTTGTCTTTTCTTCAATTAATTCTATAAATCCGAATCTTTCTAAAAGCTTGAGATCATCATTTACTGCTTTAAAGCCCCTTCCAAGTTTTTTGGCTAAATCATAAATAGATTTAGGTTTTTGTTCTTTTATTACATTCAAAATCCTTGCCTTTTCATTGCTCAATATCTGCCTTAGGGCTAGCATCCCTGAGAAATCGTAGTCTTTTTTTGAGGTTTTTGGCTTCCTTAAGATAGAAAAAGCTCCTGCAGATTCTTTTATTGTTATTTCTCTTACTTTTGTTTTTGCCATTTTCCGACGAGGTAGTATATGGTTTATTTCTTAATAGATATGTGAAATATATATATTCAACTTATGTATTAGTCTTTCATATACCTTATAAAGAGTGGTGAATAGTTAATAAAGATTTGGTTCTAAGATAGTTGAAATATTGTATTAATATTCTAGTGACAGCGCAACGCTTATAAATAAAACTAAGCAAAATATACTTTTTTATAGAAATTGGGGGGAAATTGTCTAGTTGGTTTATAAAGAAAATATAGTTTTAGATATTATACCATTGAGATTGCCTTAATCAAATGATATGGTTGTGATTTATATGGAGGTTACATTATGCTCATTCGAAAGATGGCTATTTATAGCCATTAGATATTGAGAGGTTGTCTTTAGGATAACCAGTTTATACAAAAGAGGTCAAGGCAAACTCAAAATGTATAAACCACAGAAGTGAAAGGAGGTTTAAAAAAAATAATGAAATTTAATTTTAAAAAAATTTCGGCGATTGCGTCAAGTCTATTAATGACAGGTATGACTATGGGTATTGCAGCTGCTGCAAGTTTCCCTGCTCCTTTCGATGCAGGTTCAACTTCAGCTAATGCAGTTGTTTATGGTGCTAGTGCGGCTTCAACAGATGTTGCTGCAGTAACAAACATAAATCAATATCTTAAGGATAATGGAGTTTCTTCAGAAGCTGGTGAGCCAGAAGGTGAATTTGTTTCTCTTGAAAAAACTAATACTAAAGTAAACATTGGGGACACTGTAAGCTCAGTTTTTGGGTTAACAGTTAATGATGATGATTTACCAACATTACTTGGAGATGGAACTTATGATAATGATGAAAATACGCAGTATGATTATACCCAAAAGATTACTCTTGGTAGCTGGGAATTAGATCATTTTGCAGATGAAAATAATGGAGATTTACCATCATTAGGTATGAACCTAAGTGGAGGAACTTTTGTTATGAATTATACACTTGATTTTACTACAAGCGTAGAATCAGATGTTGAAGGTGGTGATTTAGTTGATTTAGAAACTACTATGATAAATCTTTTTGGAAAAGAATATTATATATCAAATGTTGATAATGGAACTAATGTAAAAATGGAACTTCTTGACACAGCAAATAGTGAAATGATTAGTGAAGGTGAAACAAAAACTCTTAATATTGGAGGTAACACTTATGAAGTTGCAATCTCTACACTTACTACAACTCAAGTAAGATTAATTGTTAATGAAGAACTTACTAATGAACTTTCTGAAGGATCATCTTACCATTTAGGTAATGATGTATATCTTGGAATAAAAGATATTTTCCAAAGAGATGTTTCTGGTGTTGTTGGAAGTGTTGAATTCAGTATTGGTTCAGGTAAACTTGAAATTGAGAATGGTCAATCTATTGAATTGAATGATGAAGGTGTTACTGAAGTGGTTGGTTATGTTCATATGGGAAGTGAAACTGGTGGCAAGGCAAAATTAAATAAAATAGTTTTATCTTGGACAACAGAAGATAATGAATATATAACTACTGGATCAGAACTAGTTATGCCAGGATTTGAATCTATTAAACTTTCTTTTGGAGATTTAGTAAAAGAATATGAAGAAGTAATTGAAGTTGACTATAGTGGTAAAGATGAAGTTACATTAAGTGCTCCATTTAAAGATGGAACTAAGAAATTTTCAATTCTTTATGCAAATGCTAGTGGTGAATTTGAAGGTCTTGGTGAAAGTGCAACAAATAAATTAGTTACTTCTGCGAGTGCATCATTAACTTTTAATACAAGTACAGATAAATATTTCGTGGCTTCGTACTATACATCAAATGATGCAGAATCTTATCTATTAGAAGTTTTAAGTGTTGAAGACCCTTCTTCAGGATCAAATAGAACAGATATAAAGAATGTTATTACTGACGAAGTTGTATGTAAGGACCAGGAAGCAAATGATGTTTGTGATATTGGTGGTGTTTCTTTAACTATAACAACTGTTTATCCTACTGCTGGGAATAGTGATTCAGTTGTATTAAATGGTGCATCTAATGTTGCTTTTGATGAACTTTATACTGCTCAAGGGTTAAAGATTTATCTACCTGTTTCTGTAACAAATATTACTGGACATGGTGCTAAACAAGGAGAAATTGCTCTAGATGGAAATTCAGGGAATACAACTGCGGGATATGATTGGGACTCATGGTATTTATTTATGCATGAAGAAGACAAAGATGCTGCATTAGGTCGTGGAACTGAATTCAAGATTACATTGAATGATAACACTGACCACAATGTTCATGTAACTGCTGTTACAACTGGATCTGCGAATATAGATGACCCAGATAGTGATGATAACACTGAAAGTTATGTACATGATGAACTTGGAACAAAGGTTGAAAAAATTGTTGTAAGTGATAAGGGAATGGCTAGAATAACATACTTTGGTGAAGAGGTATATGCTCCAATTTACTTAACAAGTGCTGGTAGTGCTATTGGAAGTTCTGGAAGTATGATCTTCAAAGATTCTGAAAAGTCATCATGGCAAAGTCGAAATGCTATCCTTGTTGGAGGAAGTTGTATAAATTCTGCTGTTGCAGAAAAATTAGGTGGCGCTCTTTGTGAAGGAGACTTCACAGCTGAAACTGGTGTTGACGCAGGTCAATTTTTAATCGCAAGTTACGATGGATTTGCTGATGGTAAAATTGCTCTTGTAGTTGCTGGTTACAGTGCTGCGGATACTGCTATGGCTGCTGATACTTTAATCAGTGGTTCAGAAACAATTGACACAGCTGTCGGAATGTCATACTTAGGTACAACTGCTGCTAGCGAAGGATCAGTATTAGCTGCAATGTAAGTTTGTTTTTATTTTTTTTCTTTTTTTTCTTTTTTTTCTTTTTTTTAGGACCTGGCGATAGCTTTATTAAATAAAAATCAATATAATTCTATGAGAAAAATAGTTTCTGCCAATCAAAAAGAAAAAAAGCAAAAGAGGGTTCAAATAATTGTAGGGATTATTTTAATTTTTGTTATGTTTGGAAGTGTGTTTGGAGTTATTGTGGGAAATTCTGGAACTAAAAAAGATTCAAAAATAAATTATAATGGATTTAAATTTATAGAGAAAAATAATTTTTGGTTTGTGGAGTTAGGGGAATTTATATTTCGTTTTTCTTATAATCCTGAGGAAATAATTGAAGTTGCTTCTGATTTAAAATATTTAGATAATTATCAAGATAAGCCACTTTATATTTATTCAGAGGATATTAATTCTGAAATAGAAATTTCTGCGAACCTCCAGCAAGTTACCCAAAGAATCCAATATGCATGTTTAAGTGAGGAAGAATGTAATGGGGATTTCCCAATTAAAACTTGTGAAGATAATTTTATAATTATCCGTGAAAGCGAAGTCGCTGGAATAAAACAAGATAATAATTGTGTTTTTATTGAGGGTAAAAATGATGAATTGAGTAAGTTAAGTGATGATTTTTTATTTTATATATTAAACATTAGATAAACTTATAAATAAAAATTAGTTCTAATTGATATGGCCAAGAAAGAGAAAACACCTAAGGATAAAAAAGAATCTGCGCCCAAGGGTGTAAAAAAAGACAGTGAAGAAGTTTGCGAACTTTTTGAAGTTGGGGGAGATAAAGAGGTTAAGGCTTGTGGGGATGTACCAAAAAAACATTCTACAAAAGAACAAATAAAAGCCCAGAACATATTATTAAGAAATGTTATTATTGGTATTCTCTTTTTATTTTTAGTTGTTGTTGGAACTTATTTTTTTATGGACCAAATGAGATATTTTGAATATGAAGAAATGAAATTTGACACAATCAAAGAAGGAAATATTTTATTTTATCATACTTCACTTCCAATGTATGAAGGGATAAAACATGTTTCTAATTTTAATATTTATTTAAGGACTCACCCTAAAAAAATAGATCAAAGTGTAGAAATGGAAGGGGATTTGCATTTAACTGAAATGATGATTTTAGACTCAACAGATGCTTTTGTTTGCGACGGAGATGGTGCAATTGCAACTGCCAACATGGCGCAGATATTAAAGGCTGTGGGGACAGAAGTTGGGACAGATCCTAATGCAACATGTGATAGTCAAGGAAGATATATGTATGTTTTATTGACCGAAGGAAAAAATACAAGAATAGAACAATTTGGCCCTGCTTGTTATAATTTATATATTCATAATTGTGAAATTTTAGAAGTTACTGAAAGATTTGCATTAGAAGCTTTAAAGAAAATTCCAAAATAATTAAAAATTCTTCTTTCTCTTTTTTGAAAGAATATAAATTACTAGAATTATTAGAGAAATAATTAATAGAATAAATGTTATTAAATTCATATTTGAAGAAATTAAGTCTGTGTTATTCCCGAAGAAATACCCAATATAAATTAATATTGCAGACCATAATCCTGCTCCAAGTGCGGTGAATGCGCAGAACTTTTTAAGGCTCATTTTTGAAAATCCTGCTGGAAGAGATATTAATTGTCTTATTACAGGGATCAGTCTTCCGATGAAAGTTGTTAATTCTCCATGTTTTTCAAAGTAAATATCTGCACGCCTAAGTTTTTTTTGGCTTATTAATAAAAATTTTCCATATTTATCTACGAGAAAATCTATTGTTGTTCTTCCTAAAAGTAATGCGAGAAAGTAATTTATCAAAGCTCCTAAAATACTCCCCAAAACTCCTGCTAGAAAAACTAATAAAAAATTCATCTTGTGTTGCGCGACTAATGCTCCTGCTGGAATTAAAATTAGCTCGCTTGGAAATGGGACAAAAGAACTTTCAATAGTCATTCCAAGAAATATTCCAATATATCCTAGCCCGTCTATAATTGAAAGTAAGATTTGAATAAATTGGCTTAGTAATTCGTGTATCATTTTTTTATTTTATTGTATAATAAGTTTATATCTGAATAAAAAGGTATTGATTTTATCTTTTGTAATTTTACTTGGGCAAACCAGATTATAATTACAAAAATTATACTAAGGAAATACCAAAAAAATTGGTGGGCGATATTAAATAAATTTGAATTAGAAATGTGGAAAAAAGTTAGGAGAACTATTCTTAGGACATTTATTATGAAGAATACTAGGAAAGACGCGATAATCATTAATATCCTTTTGTTGAATTTTATTTTTGAAGTTGAGAGATTTAGTATTAAAAGAAGATAATATGCTGAGCCTGCCACACATGCGGGAATTATTTCAATTGGATATGCGAGATTATTATGAATTATTGTGATCGTGTTTTCAATTAAAGATGAGCCATAAAATAAATTAAGGATTAAATAAACTATATTTGTAGTTAATGGAGTGAAGATTAAATAAAATAAATAAAGGTTTGGGATTGCAACTGCGAGGAGAATTATATATCTAATAAAGATAGATAAAAATTGTTTTTTCATAGTTGAAAAAAATGATTAAAGTTTAAATAAGTTGGGAATTAAAAATATTAATTCTTAGCAACTCTAATTGCTACAATTATAATTATAATTACAAGGATAACATTCAATGCTCCGATTCCCCATAAGTACCAGTTGTCTCCAGAGATTACGCTTCCAGTTATACTTGGGAATTTGAATCCTGAATCTGTGATTGTAACTTCTACTGGTTGAGTAGCTAATAAAGTTCCGTCTGTAGATACTTTGAAGTCAAATGCTTGTTCTCCTGAGATGTCTTCGTTTACATTTAAAGTAACTAAAGCATATGCATAATCTCCTGCTCCAATAGCAAGAGTATCTGAGTCGAATTCAGCTGAATCTGCCCAGTCAGAGTATTCTGAAGCGCTTAAATCGTATGTTAGTAATTTGCTTCCAGTATTTGTAACTTTAATTTTTACTACTAATTCTTCTCCAGCTTCTCCACCTGATTGAATTGCATTCTCTGAATCCATTGTGATTAAAGCTTGTGGTTCGTTTGAAACACAATTCCCGCTAACTTCAAATGTTGTTTCGAATTTTGCTTGATCATCGTCTGAGTTTTTAAAAATATCGCTACTAGACATATCTTCGTCATCATATACTGTAAAATAAAGCACATATGCTTTTTCTTCTAAGTCTGAAGGAAGAGTTATAAATAAATTTAAATCTTCTTTATTAAAAGCATCAACGCCTCCGTCAATTTCTACCATTTCATTTATTCCTTCTTTATTATTATAAACCAAAATAAAAACATCGTCTTGGTCAGAATCCCCAATATTCCAAACTTCTGCTGTAACTTGGATTGTTGAACCACATTGTGCTGTTTCAGGCAAAATTTGTATATCTTCAAGGATAATAAAATCCTCTCCAAGCATTAATTGAATCTCTTCAAAATCTGATTCACAAATTGTTTCCTCATATTCTTCATCATATCCTGTTGCTCTTACATATAATAAAAGGTCTTCATTACTTATATCTTCTAAATCAATATCAAAATCTGAGTCTTTGATTGTAAAATCAAAAGTAAGTATTTCATATTTCTTTTCTTTAAGGTTAAAATCATCTAAATCATCAATTTCAATTACCCATTCTCCAGAGTCAGAATCATAAAGTCCCCATTCAACTTTGATATCTTTGATTTTTTCTTCTCTGCCGTTATTTTCAACTTTAATAGTAATTTCAATTTCTGAACCTGGATACCATTCATTGTTATCTCCGAATTCTCCAGTGTTATCTACCTTATCTATATCTATTTTTAGATTAGTATTAGGGTTTCCGTTGTTATCATCATTGTCGTATTGGCAGAAAGCGAAATCCTCTGATTCAAGAATTGTTATTGGAGTTAATGCCAAATCAAATTCATCTATAGATGTTTCTCCATCATCAACATGAATTGTTATATCCATTTCACCAAGAGGTATGGTATCATCAAAAGTAAAAGTTAAAGAGTATTTAATTGGAGTTGTATCTAAAGCTGCCATATTAATAGTATCGGGTAAGCTTGAATTATCCCAAGTTCCATAATTATCTTTATCAGAAGTTACTGACCAAAATAAATCTTTATCTGCGGTACATGTTCCTCTATTTGATAATTCGAAAGAAACTGTTAATGTTCCATCATCTTGATTAATTTCAGTAGGAACAGAAATTTCAGTTAAATTTAAACAATCTGTAGCACTCATAAAACTCATTACTAGAACTAACGCTAAAACGCTAAAACTCAATAAAGTCAATGTTTTCGATTTCATTTTGTAGTCATTTGAGAGTTAGGATGGTTTATAAACTTTTCTGTTATGTAAAATATAGTTTGTTTTGCGTGCATTTTTCTTCTTTATTCCTTTAAGAAACATTTATATATTTTAAAGATTGTTTATTAACGACAAAAAATAAAATGGGAATCAAATCAAGAGAAAATTCTTTGGGGGCATGGGCGTTTTTAATAGGTGTAGTCCTGGCTTTACTTATTGGGCTTTCAACAACATTGATTCCGATTCCGGCATTAAATCAATATAGCTCTGCGATTTATGGTATATTAGTTATTTTGGGACTTATGGTTGGTTTTATGAATGTTGGGATTAAAGATAGTCAAACATTCTTGATTGCTGGAACTGTTTTGGTTATTGTTAGTGGGTTTGGGATGGACTCCTTAAGTGGTTCATTAATAGGATTTCCGCTTGCAGAAGCAGTTAAAACCGTGTTTTCTGCGCTATTAACCTTATTTGTGCCTGCCACAATAATAGTTGCCCTGAAGACTGTGTTTAGCTTAGCAAAGGTTTAGTTATAATATAAGGAGTTATAATTTAATGAATCTTGGTCCTTTATAATTATGTGCTGGTTTATCTACTTCATCTAGAAACATTGATTTTGGTCTTGCCCAAACTTTTTCAGGGATATCTGCTTGTCTATATATTACCATTTCTTCCATTGTCTCAGTGTGCTTTGCAATTGCCACAATTTCATAGATTGTCCCTTTGAAATGCTTGTATCTATCTCCTGCTTTCATTTTATCTGATCTATATTAATAATAGAATTACTATTTAAATCCATTCTTCTACATGCTGTGTTTACCCAGAATTGTATTTCGGGAAAGTTCTCAAATTCTGCTGTGTCTATATTATTAGAGAGGAAAATATTTGCTTGTTTTTTGCAAGTTTCTTTGAATTGTAAAGCTTTTTTGAGATTTTGCTGGCCATGTTTGGTTGAAACTAGAATCCCTATTTTATCTGCGTGTAAATATCTTAAATATCTTGCTTTTTGATTTTTTTCGAATTTTGAGATATCTTGCTTAGAAATTTGTTGCAATTTGAAGTTATTGAATATGTAAACTGGGAGTTTTGACTCATATGCTAAACCAATTGCGTGGAATTTTCCATCTGTGATTAATAATATTGCTTTTGTTTTTTTAGATAATTTTAGCTGACTACATCCAAGAACTTGCGAGAAAGAAAGGATGTTGTGTTTTTTAGAAAGGATTTCTTTGACTTCTTTTGCTATTTCCTTATATTGTATAGAATAACATAAGGCTATATCTTTTGGGAGTTTTGCTATTTGTGAAAGATTTTTCTTGTTTAGCTTTTGCTTTGAAATTGCTGGAATAAATAGGGTTTTCATAATAGGTTATACTAAAAAGGAATTATAAAGTTTTAGATTTAATCAAATTTGCTTCGAACTTGTTCTCTTTGAATTTCTTGCTTTTCTATTTTTGCGAAAGATGGAGTTACAATAACTGTGTTTTCTCCGAAACCTGCAATGCTTCCTTCAAGAGCGTCTGTTGTTTTTTTAACTTTTGAAATTGCTCTTTTTAATTCAATCGGATCTTTTTTTCTTAATGTTTGAATATCGATTATTGCGATAGTATAGCCTTCTCTTAATGCATTTAAAACTTCATTAACATCTTCGTATTGTTTTAATGAGAATAATTTTACAAGAATTTTTCTTTCTTTTTTATCACTTCCTAAATCGATTTCAAGATATTCCTCTGCCTCACTTCCGGAATCAGAAAATGCTCTTCTTATTTTATTAAATACCATATTAAATTTATAATCAGAATCTTTATAAATATTTCGGGGTTTTATTGATATGTTTACTTCTTAACATTCTTCATTAATTCTTTTTGAAGCTTTTCTAATTTTTCTGATAGTTCTTTTTCTTGCTTTTCTAGAGAGTCTATTCTCAGGTTAAGAAGTTTTTGCTTTTTTTCAAGGTCTTCCTTTAATATTTTTTTATCTGTTTTAATCATTAATTGTCCTACTATTTTGAATACTTCATCTCCAGATTTTTCAATTTCTTTTAATGCTGCTTGTGTTTCAGAAATCTCCATTTGGAAAGCCTGCTTTTGGTAAATAATTCCTTGCAATCCTTGCTCTGTCATCTGCAATTCCTGAAGATTATTTTCGCTTTCCATTTAAATTGCCTTCACTGTTTTTACTTTTGTCCTCGGCTTATAGAAGATTTTGCTTCCACAATGGGGGCAAACGAATCTCTGGTCAAGATCTTTTGACTTAATCTTCTTCTCGCATTTGAAACATTTATAGGTTGTCATTTTAATCTAAATAATATGTGTTGTGGGCGAATTTTTTCCCGCATTTATTGCATTCCCAAATTCCTTTTGAAAGCCTCTTTACTCCGAGCTTCTCACAAAAAGGACATTTTTGCTTTACTCTTTGTTTGATTTCTACTTTAACTAATTTATCTCTAATTTTTTTTCCGTATCTCGCGCCGAATCTTCCGGCAGATTTTGTCTTTTTACTTTTAGTTGGCATAATATTAAATGATAATTTTGGTTTTTAAAATGTTCGTTTGGGAAATGGGGCTGCCAAGATTTGAACTTGGGTCTGCAGGTCCCAAACCTACAATGCTAACCAGGCTACACCACAGCCCCCTAATAAAAAAAGATTATGTTAATTTATAAACTATTTCTTTTTTGGTTTTGCTGGAGCAGGAACAGATTTTGTTGCCTTTTTATCAGCCTTTTCTTCTGCGGCTTTTTTGACTTCTTCTTCTTGCTTTAATACAAGATCCTGACCCTTCTTAACGCCAGAGAAATATTCTTCTAATTCTTTCTTTTTTTCTTCAGAAGTTTCAGTTTTTTCTTCTTTTATCTCTTTATCATATTTTCCCTCGTCAACTTCTTGTTCTACTTCTTTTGCAAGTTTATTTTCTACTAAAACTCCGAGGCTAACACATGTTCCTAAAACAGATTTTACTGCAGATTTTAAAGATTTGTCTAGAAGATTTATGTGCTTTGTTTTTGCAACAGAAATTATTTGCTCAATTGAAGCGTTTGCAGGATTTACTTTTAATTGTGCCCCAGAACCTTTTTCAATTCCTAATTGTTTTTTTACTAATTCTGACATTGGTGGTGAAAAAACTTTTACTTCAAATTCTTTTGTTGAAGCGTCTACGTCTAATTCAACTGGCACTTTCATTCCTTGGAAATTTGCTGTTGCCTCGTTTACTTTTTCAATTACTTTATTTATATTAACTCCAGCTGGCCCTAATTGCTGACTAAGTGCTGGCCCTGGCTTCATACCTCCACCTTCAACTAATATTTTTATGTTCATTCTTCTTCCTCCTCATCTTCTCTTCGGATAACTTTTATATTATCTATTTTAACTGTAACTGGGAATGGAACAACTGCACCAAGTAAACTAACTACAACCTCTCCTTTTTGTTTGTCAATTCTTGTAACTTTTGCTTTTTCTTTTTTAAACGGTTCTGAAATCATTTCCACAATGTCTCCTTCTTGGATTGAAATTTTTTCCATAGAGGGTTGAAGCATATTTTCTATTTCTACGAATTCGAGAGTTTTCCCAATAATTCCTTTAATATAAGGTAAATTGAAAACAGCTTCTTCTGCTGACTCTCTATCTTCAGCTTCGAGAATAATATATCCTCTTAGTCCTGCTGGCACTGCAACTGAAAAAACATTTAGTCCTTTTTTCCCAGCTCTCTCTGCAATCATGTCTGCTGCTCTTTCTTCTTTGTTTGTTATTACTTTTATAATAAATATCATTTTACCTTTGGACCTGTCTAAGATTTAAACTCTTAGAAAGATATAATTAAGTGATAATTTGTGTTTATAAAATATTCGGTTTGATTAAAAAATGGTTTTCATGATTATTGAAACTATGAATCCAAGTAGCCCGAGAATTACAATTCCGATTGCTGAAACTTTTGAAACTTGTTCAAATTCCATTCGAGATGGCTTTTTTAGAACGTGCCAAACTCTTTTACATTTTACTAAAAATGATTTTGTTGAAGTCCATAATTCCATAGAATAAAGTGGGTTGTAGGGTTTTTAAGTTTTATTCATAAAACTCGATTCCTAATTCGTCTTCAATTTCTTGATGTTTTAGGCTTTCTATTGAATGTGAATCTCCAAGGATTTGTGTGCTCTTTACCCCAGTAACAATTAATAAAACTCTTATTGATTTTTCCATGTCTGGAGAAATCTTTGCTCCCCAAATTAACTTTGCATCTGGGGCCAATTTATTTCCAATTTCCTCGATAATTATTTTACATTCATCTAAGCTCATGTCCGGTCCTCCGATTATATTTACTAATGCTCCCTTTGCTCCAGAAATATCGACATCTAATAGTGGATTGTCTAGTGCTTTTTCTACAGCGTCTTGGGATCTTTTTTCTGTGTCTGATTCTCCGAGCCCAATTAATGAAACGCCCCCGTTTACCATAACTGCTTTAATATCTGCGAAGTCTAGATTTACTAAGCCAGAAGTTGTTACAAGTTCTGTTGTTCCTTTGACTGCGTTTGTTAAAATTTCGTCTGCGATTTTGAATGCTGTGTGTAAAGGTAAATCTGGGGCCAAATCTAAAAGTTTATCGTTGGGGATTACAATTAATGTATCTACATTTGCTTCCATTTTTTCTAATCCAAGTGTTGCGTTTTCGATTCTTTTTTGACCTTCAATGGTAAATGGTAATGTTACAACGCCTATTGTTAATGCTCCTTGCTTTTTTGCTAAGCCTGCAACAACTGGTGCAGCGCCTGTTCCTGTTCCTCCTCCAAGCCCGCAAGTTATGAAAACCATATCTGCGCCTGCTAATTTTTTCTTTATTTCAGTCATAGATTCTTTTGCAGCTTCTTCTCCCACTCTTGGATTACTTCCTGCCCCCAATCCTTGAGTTATTTCTCTACCAATTAGAATTTTTTGGTCTGCATTAGTATATAATAAATCTTGAGCGTCGGTATTCATTGCGATTAATTCTCCGCCTTTTATTCCAATTTCCCTCATTCTTGATAAAGAATTATTCCCTCCACCACCAATTCCCACAACCTTTATTTTTGCAGATTGCTTTTGTAATAATGCCTCCAATTCTCTATCTATATCTTTTACTTCTTGGGAAACATTAGAAAAATTTTCCTCGTTTTTATTAAACATATCATCCATATTTTATTTAAGTGGGATTGGTTTTTAAGGATTATTGCGATTCTTTAGTATCTTTCTTCTCAGATTCCTGCAAGTCTAAGTCTAAATCTAAAATTTCTTTAAATTTATCTTTGAATAATTCGAGGAATTTTTTTATTTGCTCTTCTGTTTTTATTATTAATTTCTTTTCTTTTATTTCGAATGGTAGGTCTTGCCTTGTGAAGAATTCAATTAGGGATTTTGCTTTTTCATTTAAATCTTCTATTTTTCTTTTTATATCTACCTCATAAACCACATCTCTTCCTGCGAGAGAATTATTAAAATCCACCCTTACTCTTCCTCCTGAAACAGAAAGTATTTTTCCCATTTTTCCGTCGAAATTTAAGGTTACCCCTTGAACTGGATTTAAATTATGTTTTCTGAAGAGAATCATTGGCATTAATTTTATCATTGATGGATCTCTTGGGCCAAATGCTTTTTTTGCTTCAAGTTCGATTGTATGCTTACCAATTTCTTTTCCAATTAAAAAATCATCAATTCCTTTTAGAAACATATCTTCCCCAAGTGCGAAAACAAATGGCTTTACAGGTTGTTTTGAATTTATTTTATCTAATTCTTGTTTAATATTTGAATCAAAAACTTCTCCTGTTTCTTTTATTTTTCCAGTAAATTCTATTTCTAGGAAATCTTTTTTTTGTAATGTCATGTAGTTTTGTCAGTAAAAATATTTATAAAGATATCTTTTTTGATTAAATCATGGTTTTAAAAATAATTAATGCTACAGAGGCGAAAGCAGGTGCTAATATTATTCTTGATGGAGTTTCTTGCGTTGTGAAAAAAATGGATGTTTCTAAGACTGGAAAGCACGGGCATGCAAAATGTAGGGTTGAAGCTGTGCCTCTTTTAGGAGGAAATAAAAAAGTTTTAGTTGTCCCAGGCCACGAGAGATTTGAAGTGCCATTAGTTGAAAAAAGAAAGGCGCAGGTTTTATCTAAAGGGGATGGAAAAGTCAGTGTGATGGATTTAGAATCTTTTGAAACATTGGAAATTAATTGTTCAGATGATGATCTTTTTGGGGAATTAGAAGAAAGTGGGAATTGTGAATATTGGGATATAGAAGGGGCAAAAATGATAAAGAGAAAATTGTGATTTTTACCTCATTCGTCCGCCCTAGCGATGTCAAACGAAAGGCGCAAAAATGATAAAGCGAAAATTATAGAACACAAACCTTAAAAAACAAGATTTCTGTTAATTAACTATGGCAAAGAAAATACCTGAAGCTCAAAATAGATTATTTAAGAATATGTTCGTATGTAAAAATTGTCAGTCTAAAATGAAATCAAAGCCTCTTAAAATTCTTGAAGGAAAAGTTAAATGCAGAAAGTGCGGGAAAAAAGCTTTTAGACCCTTAAAGAAAAAATAGGTGTAAAATGAATTTTATAATTTATGATTTGACGTTCTTAGTTTTATTTGCAATATTAGTTGGACTTTTCCTTTATATTAATAAGAAAAATATCCGAAAAGAAGGATTATTATTATTGTATAAAGCTCGATGGGGAATGAAATTAATTGATTATGTTGGAGGGAAATATAAGAAAAGTTTGAAATTCTTGAGTTATATTTCAATTGGACTCGGCTATGTTTTAATGGCTGCAATGATTTATTTATTTGGAAAGATAATTTATATTTATATTTTAATGCCGTCGGTGGTTAAGGCGATTAAGATTCCTCCTATTATGCCCTTAATCCCCTATATTGATAAGGTTGTTCCCAATTTAGGATTGCCTCCTTTTTATTTTACATATTGGATTTTAATTTTAGCGATAGTTGCGATACCTCACGAATTCTTCCATGGAATATTTATGAAAAGATATGGGGTTAAGGTTAAAGCTACAGGTTTTGGATTTTTTCCATTTTTCTTGCCAATATTTTTAGCAGCATTTGTTGAACAAGATGAGAAGAGTTTTGAAAAAGCTAGTAATTTTAAACAAATGGCTATTCTATCTGCGGGGACTTTTGCAAATATCTTAACTGCAATTTTCTTTTTCATAATTATGTTTTTGTTTTTTTCTGCAGCATTTGTTCCGGCAGGGATTACTTTTGATAATTATGCATATACTGGAATTGCTGTTGCAGGAATTAGTATGGTGAACGATGTTAGCTTGGAGAATCCTTCTTATCAAAATGTTTCAGATTTAATTGAAGAAGATAAACTTAATGAGCTTTTTGTTGGTGAAGAGAAATATTTTTTGACTAAATCTTTAATTGAGAATCAAGAAGAAGGGGATTTGCTTTTTGTGTATGATAATGCTCCTGCAATTAAAAATGGGCTTAAGGGTGCAATAATTTATATTGAGCATGGAGAAGATAATATTATTGTTAATAATTTAGAAGACCTTTCATTATTTATGGTGGACTTATCTCCAGGGGATGCTGTTAATATTACAGTTGGCTTAGAAGAAGGTGCTCGAGCAAGTTATTATAATATTGAACTTGAAGAAAATCCTGTTAAAGAGGGGGCTGCTTGGTTAGGAATTGGCTTTGTGGATCAAACAAGGTCTGGGCTTATGGGGAGATTATATAATTTAATGTCGAGCTTTAAAGAACCGCATGTGAATTATGAACCAAAATATGATGGCTTTAGCGAGTTTATTTACAATTTATTATGGTGGCTTGTTTTAATTTGTGTTAGTGTTGCCTTGGTTAATATGCTTCCTGTTGGAATCTTTGATGGAGGGAGATTTTTTTATTTGACTATTTTAAGTTTAACAAAAAGTGAAAGTGTTGCTAAAAAAAGTTTTAAATTTGTAACTTGGCTTTTCTTATTTTTATTGGCATTGTTGATGGTTTTTTGGGCTATTAATTTTTTCTAAAACTTTAAAACCAACTTATTTCTTAGAATGTTATGATCCCAGATAAAGTTAAGAAAATTTTAAAAAAACAACATTATGAAATTGTTGGGAAGCATTCTGCCGTGCAAATTTGTCGTTGGACAAAGCGAAGTTTAAGAGATGAAGGAGTTTGTTATAAGGAACAATTTTATGGAATTAAAAGTCATCTTTGTTGTCAAATGACTCCTGCTGTTATGTGGTGTGATAACAAATGTTTGCATTGTTGGAGAGCAATTGAATTAACTCTTGGAAATAAAATTGGAGGGAATGTTGATTCACCTTCTGAAATTATTGATGGATGTATTGAAGCGCAGAAAAAATTATTACAGGGATTTAAGATTGACCCAAAAAGTAAAAAAGAGCAGATGAGCAAAGCAAACCAAGAAAAATATTCTGAAGCGCAAGAACCAATGCAATTTGCAATTAGCTTAAGTGGTGAGCCAACTATTTATCAAAATATTGGAGGATTGATTGCTGAACTTAGGAAGAGGGGAAAGACTTCTTTTTTAGTTACAAATGGCTTGCATCCTGAGAAACTTAAAGAATTAGTTTCGGAAAATAATTTGCCTACACAATTATATATTTCTGTAAATACTTCAAATGAAAAATTGTTTCAAAAATTTCATAGAAGCTCTATGAAAAATGCTTGGGAAAAATTAAATGAAAGTTTGGAATTAATGGGAGATTTATCATGCCGTACTATATTCAGAATGAATCTTGTTAAAGATTTGAATATGAATGACGAATATGTTAAAGAATATGCTGAGTTAATTAAGAAAGCTAAACCTATGTTTGTTGAAATTAAAGGATTTATGAGTGTTGGCTTTGCAAGAGAAAGGTTGGGTTATGATAGGATGCCAGATTATGAAGAAATGGGGGAATTTGTTAAAAAGTTAAGTTTAGCGACGGGCTTGAAGATTTTAGATGTTCATGAAAGAAGTAGGGCGTGGGTTTTGGGTGAAGATAAAGAGAAGTTGAAGATTAAGGAGATTTAGAAATTCTCGAACGATATATAACTATTGCTGCATAATGTAATGCCATCCTTAAAAGATCAGAATTTTGTATTGGACTCTCTTTTTTTCTTTCTTGAATATTCCCTAAATAATTTCTTATCATATCTCGTGTTAAAATATCCCCTGAACGGAATCCAACTCTATCTTTAGATTCACCAGATTTATCTCCTGGAAAAAATTCCAGCCCCTTATCTTCAAAATATCTAATTTCTTCATCTAATTTCATAAAATCTTATCTAAAAAATCTTTTATAAAACTATCATCTACAAATCAATAACGCCTTCTTTAGTTAAAGCTGCGAATCGAATTCCAACAGGCAAATTGATTAATGCGGAAATTAAGGCCATATGTTCTTTCCCGTCGCCAGATGCCAAGCTTAATGCAACCTCAAGGCCTTCAAATTTGTTTTTGAGTTTTTGCGAAAACTCCTCTCTTAGATCTTTAATTCTTTTGGATAAATCAATTTTGATAAATTCAAATCTCTTTTCGTGTGCAAAATCTTTTGCAGAGTCGTCTCCAATAATAATGATTTTTTCCCAATCCCCAAATTTCATTAATCCTGAGACTTGCGCCCATGCTTGTTGATCTGATGAGAGTAATGCTACGAGTTCCATAATGAAATGAATAGGAGTATATTTTTAAGAATATCTATGATTTAGGGATATAGTAAGTTTTATAAAACAAAATCCTCTCCAATCTTTAACCGATTGTACCATATCGTTGCGAGATAGCATCTAGGCTTGCGGCGCGTTATATGGGAGGCTTAAAACAAAATGACAGAAATAAAAGACGAACTAAAGAATGCTCTTGCTGAACTTCGACAAGGTAAAGAAAGAAAGTTTGACCAGTCAGTAGACTTAATTGTGAATCTTCAAAAGTTCGAGGTTAAAAAACATAATATTAATCTTTTTGTAAGTATCCCACATAAAATTAAAGAAAAAAGAATTGCAGGATTTTTTGAAACTCAAAATAAAAATATTGACACAATTACTAAAGACGAATTTAAAAAATATGGAACAGATAAAAAACTTGTTAAAAATTTAGTTAAAAAATATGATTTTTTTATGGCGCAAGGTTCTCTTATGCCAAAAGTCGCCTCCACATTTGGACGTGTTTTAGGTCCTGCTGGGAAAATGCCTTCTCCTCAACTTGGAATTATTCTTGATGCCGACGATAAAACTATCGATGAATTGAAAAAGAGAATTAATACAAGTGTTAAGATTAAAATTAAAGAACCTAGCATTAAACTTATTGTTGGGAAACAATCGATGAAAGATGAAGAAATTATTGAAAATGTTCTTTCAATTTATAATACAATTATTGCAGAAATGCCAAGAGATAAAGAAAATATAAAAAATGTTGAATTAAAATTCACTATGAATAAACCTGTTAAGATAAATATAAGATGAAAACTAAATCTGGAAACACTGTACCAAAGGGGAAAATTAAGTTAGTTGAAACTTTAAAAGATTTAATTAAAACTAAACAAACAATTTTAATTGCTTCAATTAAAAGCTTACCCTCTTCACAATTTCAAGAAATTTGTAAGAAATTGAGAGCGTCTGCAATTGTTAAATTCCCAAAAAAGAATTTAATTTTTAGGGCAATCGATGAATCTAATGATAAAAATCTTCAAGAATTAAAAACTCAAATTACAGATAGTATGGCCTTGTTGTTTTCAGATGTTGAAAGCTATGAACTTGCTGGAGAATTAATTCGTAATAAAAGTGCTGCAAAAGCTAAACCAGGGCAAGAAGCTCCGTTTGATATTATTATTTCTGCTGGAATGACTGAATTGGTTCCTGGGCCTGCAATTTCAGAATTAGGTGCTGTTGGGATTACTACAAAAGTTACAAAGGGCAAGCTTGAAATTATTAAAGATAAAGTTCTTGTTCAAGAAGGGAAAAAAATTTCTCAAAATGCGGCAGATGTTATGGCAAAGTTAGATATTAAGCCGTTTTCTATTGGGTTTATTCCTGTTTGCTCTTTTGATGTTAAGGAAGGGAAATTGTATTGTGATATTAAAATTGATAAAGCTGAGACTATTGAAAAATTGAAGAATGCTCATGGGAAGGCGTTGCCGTTTGCAGTGAATTTGGGTTATGCTTCAAAAGATACAATTAAACATTTGCTTGGAAAAGCTCATGCTCATGGAACTAAAATTAATAGAATAATGACTGGAGAACCAGAGCCTGTTGCTGTGGCTCCTGTTGTAGAAGAAAAAGTAGAAGAGAAGCCGAAAGAAGAGAAAAAAGAAGCGGCTGCTGAAGGACTGGGGGCCTTGTTCGGGTAAAATGAACAATCACATTCAACAACTAAATGTTGAGGGAAACAAATAAAATGGAAAACGTATATGCATCACTTCTGCTTCACAAAGCAGGAAAAGAAGTGAATGAAGAAAACATCAAAAGTGTTGTTGCGGCTGCTGGCGCAGAGGCTGATGAATCAAAAATCAAGTCTCTTATTGCCAGTTTGAAAGGTGTAGATATAGCTAAAGAGCTTGAATCTGCAAGTTTGGTTTCTGCTGCTCCTGTTGGAGAAGCACCTAAGAAGGAAGAAAAAGAAGAAAAACCAAAAGAAGAAAAGAAAGAAGCTGCAGCAGAAGGCCTTGGTGCACTTTTCGGTTAATTATTATAATCCGTGTGCCAAGCCTACACTTCTAGTTCTAACTGGGGTATAATAGAATTTAAAAAAGTCAGAATTATTAATTAGTTATGGAGAAATTATTTTTGATACGGAATTTATTAAAATGACTGAGAAAATATATTTTATCTATAAATTTAGAAATAATCCTAGTCCCAATGAAACATATAAAAAATTTGAAGAAACATTTGGGAAAGGATATATCTTTGATAAAGAACATCCAAATGCAAGTGATGGAACTAGAGAAGAAATAAGAAGATTATTCACTAAAGATATGAATGAAGGTCATTTTGACTTAGTTATTGTAGATATTTCTTATGGGAAAGGGAGATTTATGGAAGAAGAACTTGCTTTAGCCAATAAACTAAAAATTCCCATTAAAGAAATTAATTTAAATGAAAATTCTATGTAAAAAGCGATACTAAACAATAAGCTTTATATAGGCATTTTTTCTCAGTATCATATTCCAGGGTGAACAAAATGTTAATCTTCGCTAGATTAAAAATATGCCAACAAAAAGATCACCAAGAAAAGGAAGTTTGCAATTCTGGCCTCGAAAAAGGGCTAGAAAGTTTTTGCCTAGTGTGAACTGGGATGCTATTGATTCTACAAAATCATTGAAAGGGTTTATTTGTTATAAGGCTGGAATGGCTTCTGCATATGTTAAAGATAACACTCCTGATTCTATGACAAAGGGAAAAAATATTGCTGTGCCGTGTACAATTCTTGAATGCCCTCCAATGAAGATTTTTTCAATAAGATTCTACAAATATGGGAAAGTTGCAAAAGATGTTTTATCTGAAAATTTAGATAAGGAATTAAGAAGAAAAGTAAAATTACCTAAAAATAAAACAAGCAAATTAGATTCTGTTAAAATGGAAGATTATGACGATGTTCGATTAATTGTTTATTCTATTGTTAAAAAAACTGGGTTAAAGAAAAAGCCAGACTTAGTGGAAGTTGGATTAACTGGCAAGTCTCTTGAAGAAAAAATGATTTTTGTTAAGGAAAATTTAAACAAAGAAATTTCTGCCCTTGATATTTTTGAGCATGGAGAGTTAGTTGACCTTAGAGGATTAACAAAAGGGAAGGGGCTTTCAGGTCCTGTGAAGAGATTTGGGATTCAACTTAAAGTTACAAAGTCAGAAAAAGGAAGAAGAAGACCAGGTAATGTTGGGCCTTGGCATCCGGCAAGAGTAATCTTTAGAGTTCCTATGGCTGGACAATTAGGAATGTTCACAAGAGTAATTTATAATAATAAAATAATTGATTTAGGAAAAGCTTCTGAGAAACCAATTAAGAATATAAAAAATTATGGGGATGTTAAAACAGATTATATTGTTGTTAAGGGTTCTATCCAAGGTTCTGCAAAAAGACAACTTATTTTAACTCGTGCGCTTAGAGAAACTAAAAGAACTAAAAAAGTAAATTATGAGGTTGTTGAATTACGATGAAAGCAAAATTATTAGATATTCACGGAAAAGAAAAATCACAAATTGATTTACCTAAATGTTTTTCTGTAAAACCTCGTGAAGATGTTGTTGCAAAAGTTTTGGAGACTCGAAAAACAAAACAACCCTATGGATCAAGTCCTCGAGCAGGAGCTCGTTCTGCAAGTGGGAATCTTGTTCATAGAAGACATGTCTGGAAGTCTCAATATGGACGAGGTATGTCCAGGGTTCCACGAAAAGCTATGTCTCGAAGAGGAACGCAATTCAACTGGGTTGCTGCTGTGGCGCCAAATACTCGTGGTGGACGAAGGGCACACCCCCCAAAACCTATTTCTATGATTAACACATTAAAAATCAACAAAAAAGAACTTCAGCTTGCGATGTTCTCTGCGTTAAGCGCAACAACTAATTCTAAACTTATTATAAAAAGATATGCTACATTGAATAAAGTAGATCAAAAATTTCCTCTTGTGGTAGAATCAAAATTAATCTCCCTTAAAGCAAAAGACTTTCTCAAAAGTATTCAAGAAATTTTAGGAAAAGATTTATTTAACTTATTAATTAAGAAAAAAGTTCAAAGAGCAGGAATTGGGAAAATGAGAGGAAGAAAATATAAATCAAACGCAGGGTTACTTTTAATCCAAGGTGAAAAAGAAAATTTAAAATCAAAACAAATTGAAGTTGTAAAAGTTAATGAGCTTGGAGTAAATGATTTGGCTAGAGGCGGGCTTGGAAGAATAACAATTTATACTGAAGAAGCAATTAAATTTTTAGGTGGGAAAAAAGAAAAAGCGCCTAAGAAAAAACCTCAAATTAAGAAAGAAAGAAAAGTAAAGAAAAAAATTATAAAGAAAAAATCTACTAAAAAGAAAATGGAAAAGAAAATTAAGGAGAAGAAAAAATGAAACCTCTAGTAACTGAAAAAGCTGTTATGCTAATTGAAAGAGATAATGTTTTAACATTTGAATTAGATAAAAGAAAAACAAAGGTTGAAATTAAAGAAGAAGTTGAAAAAGTATTCAATGTTAAAGTAGATGGAATTCGAACACTTATCCACGACAATAAAAAACATGCTTATGTTAAATTAAATAAAAAGAATCTTGCTATTGATTTAGCAACGAAGCTGGGGATGATGTAGTAAAATGGGAAAAAGAATAATAACACAAAGACGGGGAAGAGGGACTTCTACTTATAAAGTTAATAAAAAATCTTTTAGGTATAAAATCCAATACCCAAAATCACTTTCAGGCGAAGCAAAAGTTGTAAAGATATTTAATTCTTCAGCTCATAGCTCACCTTTGGCGAAAATTTCAAATAGTGAAGGAAGTTTTTATATTCCTGCGTTTAAAGGAATGTTTGAAGGGCAAAAAATAAATTTTGATGAAAATAAAGTGTCTGAAGGGAATATATTAAAATTAAAAGACATACCTTTTAAAACAAAAGTATATTGTGTTGAATCAAAACCCGGAGATGGAGGAAAATTTGTTAAGAGTGCGGGGAATAAAGCGACAGTTAATAAGGAAGCTAATGGATACATTTTTATTGTAATGCCCTCAAAAAAAGAAAAGAAATTTCATCCAAATTGTAGAGCTGTGATTGGAATTATTGCTGGCGCTGGAAGATTAGATAAGCCAATTGTTAAAGCAGGTAAGCAATTTTATATTAAAAAAGCAAAAAGTAAATTATGGCCAAGAACTTCAGCGGTAAAGATGAATGCAATAGATCATCCGTTTGGATCGGGTAGAGCAAAGAATGTTAAGAGTAAGATTGCTAAAAGAAATGCTCCTCCAGGACGAAAAGTTGGGTTACTAAGACCGAGAAGAACAGGTAAGAAAAAATAAAATGGAATTAAGAAAAAAACAATTTAAATACAAAGGGCAAGCAATTGAAGAATTGCAAAAGCTAGATGTTAGAGAATTCTCAAAAATAGTTAAGTCTGGGAATAGAAGAAATATCCTTCGAAATTTCCAGAAGCATGAAGAATTTATCGCCCTTGCCAAAAAAAGAATTGAAAATAAAAAACAGATTAGAACTCATATTAGGGATTTGGTTATAACACCACAACTTGTAGGGATGAGACTTAATATTTACAATGGAAATAAATTTGTTCCTGTTGATATAACAGGAGACATGTTAGGACACAAATTTGGAGAATTTGCACCAACAAGAGCAAAGATTATGCATAGCAAATCTGGTGTTGGAGCAACAAAAGGAAGTAAAGTTATTTCAAAGAAATAAAATGGTAAACACAGAAAAACCCACAACAAAAGCTGAAGCAAAGAAGCAAGCACCAGTGAATGCTTTAAAAAAAGAACAAATTAACAAAGCTCCAGCCGAAGCTAAAGTTAAAAAAGAAGAGATTAAAAAAGTCGACAAAAAACCAGTTAAAAAAACATCTTCAAAAAAGAACGTAGTTGTTGTAAACGCTCACAGCGTTCCGGTATCAGCCAAAACTGCAAAATATATTTGTAATTTTATTAAAAATAAATCAATTAAAAAAGCTCTCGAAGATTTGGATTTGGTATCTAATAAAAAAATTCCAGTTCCAATGAAAGGGGAAATCCCACATAAGAAAGGAAAAGGAATGATGTCTGGGAGATACCCAAAACGAGCTGCACAAAATTTTGTTCCTTTATTAAAAGGTCTTCAAGGGAATGCAAATAATCATGAATTGGAAAATCCAATTATCTCAGAAGCCATTGTTAACAAAGCGCAAAGACCTTTTGGAAGATTTGGGAAATGGCAAAGAAAAAGAGCACATATTACATTAAAGGCTCGATCAAAAAAGATTAAAGAAGCAACACCTAAGAAAAATATTAAAGAAAATAAAAAAACAACTACAGAGGTTAAAAAATAATATGGAAGAAAGAAACACAGTAAAACTCAAGAAAGAAGAATTATCTATTAAAGAGCATATTCAAAATTATCTTGGGAAGGGAAAAATAAGTAAAATCAGAATTGAATATACTCCTGTTGGGGAAAGAATTCACTTAACAACGCACAAGCCAGGTTTAATTATCGGAAGAAAAGGAGAAAGAATCCAAGAACTTACAGCAGAATTAAAAAGAAATTTCAAGCTTACAAATCCTAAGGTTGAGATTGACGAAGTTACAGAACCGGAATTAGATGCAAAAATTATGGCAGATGAAATTGCATTGGGATTAGAAAGATTTGGTCCAGTTAAATTTAAAGTTATTGCATATAGAACTCTTCAAAAGATAATGAAAGCTGGTGCTCTTGGTGTTGAAATAAAATTAAATGGGAAGCTACCAAGTTCAAGAGCTAAAAATTGGAGATTTGCCCAAGGATATTTAAAAAAAACTGGAGAGCCCTCTAAATTAGTTGATAGAGCACAATCAAGAGCACAAACAAAACCTGGAACTGTTGGGGTAAATGTAAGTATACTTACTCCTTATGTTAAAATGATAGACAAAATAGATATTGATGAAAAATTATTAGCTAAATTAAAAGAAAATTCAGAAAGCGAAGTTGAAGAAGCTCCAAAGAAAAAAATTAAAAAGAAGACACGGAAAAAATGAAATATAAAGAAATAGAAAAAATAAATAAACAAGATTTAGATAAGAAACTGAAAGATTTAAAACTAGAACTTGTTAAATCTAAAGTAGGGGCTTCAAAATCTGGTAGCTCAAGAATTAAACAGATTAAAAAAATAATCGCACGAATTCATACTCACAACAATAAACAAGTTAGTGAGAAAAATAAATAACATGGAAATATGTGCAAAATGTGGCTTGCCAACGCAGGCCTGTGTGTGTGAGCAGATCGTAAAAAGCTCTCAAAGGATAAAAGTGTCGACAGACAAAAAACGGTACGGGAAGATCGTGACTCTCGTGTCGGGATTCGAAAGTGAAGTTGATGTAAGGAAGATTGCAAAAGCTCTAAAAAATGAGCTTGCTTGCGGAGGGACTTACAAAGACGACACAATAGAATTACAAGGAAACCATACAAAAAAAATAAAAGAACTTTTGGTTAAACTTGGATTTGAAGGAGACTCAATAAGTTAAACACACAGAAGAGGTAATAAAAAAATGGAAAACAAAATGAAAAAACAAAATGAAAAAGAAGCAAACGCAGTTGAAACTTTGCAAAATTGCGAAGATAAAAATTGCTCTGCTCATGGAAGTTTGAAAGTTAGAGGAAGAACCTTTAAGGGAATTGTTATTAGAAAGTTTAATAAAAGAATTACAATTGAATTTGAAAGAATGATTTATGTTAAAAAATTTGAAAGATATGCTAAATCAAAAACTAAAATTCATGCAAGACTTCCGGATTGTATGAAAAATTTAGTTCAAATTGGGGATTTAGTAAAAGTTCAAGAATGTAGACCTCTAAGTAAAATTATTCACTTTGTATTTGTTGAAAAAATTAAATCTATGGTGGATAAAAAATGAAAGCAGTAAGCGCAAGAACAACTCCAGGATTAAATCTTGGTGCTAAGATGGTCTCTTCAGATAATAGTGGAGCTAAAATAGTTAGATTAGTTTCAGTTAAAAGAGGAAAGGGAAGGAAAGGGAAACAAGGTTGCGCGAAAATTGCAGACTGGGTAAAAGTAAGTGTGCGAAAAGGCATCCCAGATATGAAAGGAAAAGTTTTTGATGCAGTAGTTATTCGACAAAAAAAATCTTATAGAAGATTAAATGGAGAAAGAATAGCCTTCGAAGATAACGCTGTTTCAATTTTAAAGGATGATAAAGGTAACCCAAAAGGAACTCAAATTAAAGGACCAATTGCAAGGGAGGTAATGGAGAGATGGCCGCAAGTTGCGAAAATCGCCAGTATTGTATATTAAAATGAAAAAGAAATTTAGCACAGCATGGAAAGCGAGTAAGCAGCCTCGGAAACAAAGGAAATATATAGCTAATGCTCCGCTTCACCTAAGAAAAAAATTTGTTAGTGTGAATCTTGCAAAAGATTTAAGAGAGAAGCAAGGCAAAAGAAATCTTCCATTAAAAAAAGGAGATAAAGTAAAAGTTATGAGAGGTAAATTTAAAAATAAACAAGGAAATATTTTAGAGGTAAAACTTAAAACAGGTAAAATTTATGTTGAAGGAATACAAACAAAGAAAAATGACGGTTCAAAAGTAAATGTATCTATGAGGGCTTCAAATCTACAGATCATTGAAATGATTGAAAGAACAAAAAAAGTAAAAAATAAAGTTGAAAAAACTAAAACGCCCAAGGGCGTACCCCGAGACTTTCCCAATACCCTAAAGGGCACAAGTAAAATGCCTACTGAGGGCAAAAAATCAGCGGAAGTTAAAAAATGACAAAACATGTAAAAAGGCATAAAATGCCAAAACAATGGCCAGTGGCAAAGAAAGGTACTACATTTGTAGTTAGACCAAGCTCAGATAAAGAAAAAGGAATTCCGATACTTATCCTGTTAAGAGATTTAATGCAAATAGCTCAAACTAAAAGGGAAGTTAAAAAAGCCATTCACCAAAAACATATTTTATTGAATAATAAACCAGTTAGAGACGAGAAACAAAGTACTCTTTTGTTTGATGTATTAACAATTGTCCCCTCTAAAAAGAATTACCGAGTAATTTTATCTGAAAAGGGCAAATTTGACTTAGAAGAAATTAAAAGCCCTGATCAAGACAAGAAAATTTCAAAGGTAATAAATAAAAAGGTTTTGAAGGGCAAAAAAGTTCAGCTTAACTTAAGTGATGGAAGAAATATTTTAAGTGATATTAAATGTGAAGTTAATGATTCACTTTTAATTAATTTAAAAAATAGAAAAATTGAAAAGTGTTTACCATTAGAAGAAAAAGCGAAAGTTATTATTTTTGCTGGAAAGCACACAGGTAAAATGGGAAGTGTGGATAAAATTAAGGGAGAAGAACACATCGCTAAACTTAATATTGATGGAGAAGAAGTTAATGTTTTAATTAAACAATTAATGGTGGTGTTATAAAAATGGCTGAAAATAATAAAAATATTATGAAAGAAAATATTATGAGAAAAATTAAAATAGAGAAAATTGTTTTAAACATAGGTGGGGTTGGGGAAGATCTTGAAAAGGGGTTTAAACTTTTAGAGTTATTAACTAAAAAGAAACCCTTGAAAACAAAATCTCGAAAAAGAATTCCGTCTCTTGGAGTTAGGCCTGGCTTAGAAATAGGAGCTGTTGTTACTCTCAGAAAAGATTATAAGGAATTGTTAGAAAAATTCTTTGTTACAATAGACAGACAGATAAAAAAGAAACAAGTTAGTGAAAATAATTTTTCATTTGGAATAAAAGAATATATTGAAATCCCTGGGATTGAATATCAAAGAGAAATAGGAATTATTGGTTTTGACATAACAATTGTTTTCAAAAGAACTGGCAGAAGAGTTAAGTTAAAAAAAATTAAGAGAGGAAAAGTTTCGCCAAAACAAATAATTTCAAAAGAAGAAATAATTAAATTTATGGAAGAAAACTTCCAGGTTGAGTTTATATAATGGGCGCTAGTGATTGGAAAAATATCTTGAAGCAGCTAGATGCGAAGCCAGCCGTTAAAGCGAAGTTTTTAAAACATAATAAACCAAAAGAAAGGAAGATTGGAATCGCTGTTAATAGATGTGAGCGATGTGGGAGATTTGGAGCACACATAAAATCATATGGATTAAATTTATGCCGACACTGTTTCAGAGAAATAGCTGAAGAAATCGGTTTCAAAAAATATAGTTAAAATGTCACACGATATAGTTGCAGATGCACTAAACATGATAAGAAATGCGAAAAAAGCTAGAAAGAGCTCTGTTAAAGTTAAAATAATTTCTAATCTTTTAATAGAAGTTTTGAAAATTATGAAATCCAAGGGTGCGATTAAGAGATATAAAATAGAAAGTAAAGAAAAGGCCTTAACAATTGTTATTGGGGATTTAGTTGATTGTAAATCCATTAAACCGAGATTTACTGTTACTCAAGATCAAATCGAAAAATATAGAAGAAGATATTTGCCTTCAAGAAATATGGGCCAGGTTATTCTTTCAACAAATAAAGGCTTAATGACTCACGAAGAAGCAAAAGAACAAAAAATTGGAGGATGCTTAATTGCATATTTTTATTAAAATGAAAAAAGAATTATATCAAATAATAGAAGTTCCTGAAGGAATTGAAGCTAGTATTAATGGGAATGAATTAATTGTAAAAGGAAAAGAAGGAGAATTAAAAAGAGAATTTAATTTAGGAAAACTTGAATTTAATAAGAAGGACAATAAAATTACTATTGGAAATAAAAAATCTACTAAAACTGAAAAAAGGGCTATGAATACTATTGTTGCACATATAAAAAATATGCTAAAGGGAGTGGAAGAAAAATTTGAGTATCAACTTAAAATTTGCTTTAATCATTTTCCAATAACAATTGATGCCAAAGAAGACCATGGAATAATTAAAAACTTTTTAGGAGAAAAAATTCCGAGAAGAGTTGAATTCCCAAAGGGGACAGATATTGATATTAAAAAAGATTTTATTACAGTTAGAGCTATGGATAAAGAATTAGCTGGGCAAGCAGCTGCAAATTTTGAGAAGGCTACAAAAGTTAGAAACAAAGATAGAAGAGTCTTCCAAGATGGAATTTTCATTACAAATAAAGCAGGAGCTGAAATTTAAAATGGTAAAAAAATTTTTAAGAAGAACTTGGCATAAATATTCTAAACTTGGGAAAGGAAGAAAGAAAAAACAAATTTGGAGAAGACCAACAGGAAGAGATAATAAGATGAGAGAGAAAAGAAAAGGTTATCCTGCTGTAGTTAGTATCGGGTATAAAAAAGATCAAAATGATTCAGGAAAAATAAAAGAAAAAATTCCAGTCATGATTAAAAATGTTAATGAAATGGGCAACCTTAACAAAAATCAAATTGCATTGATTGGGAACGTGGGTAAAAAAAGAAAAATTGAACTTGCTGAATTTGCTCAGAAAAATCAAATTGATATTTATAATTTAAACCCAAAAATATATTTGAAAAAAAATAAAAAAGTTGGAGAAAAATCAAAGGAGATAAAAACAAAATGAATTTATTAAAAAAGAAAGAACTTGCGGCAAGAACATTAAAGGTTGGGAAAGCTCGAATTGTTTTTGTTGAAGAAAGGCTAGAAGAAATTAAAGAAGCGCTTACAAAACAAGATATAAGAGACCTTAAAAAAGATGGAGCAATAAAAGTAAAAGATGTTGCAGGCAGAAAAAAGGTTGTTAAAAATAAATCAAGAAGCCCAGGGAATATTAGAAAAAAACCAAACACCAGAAAAAAAGATTATGTTATTATGACTAGAAAATTGAGAAAATATGCTTTAAATATGAAAGAACAAGGAAAAGTATCTAAAGAAGATTTGACTGAAATAAGAAAAAGGATTAGAAATAAAAAATTCCGAAGCAAAGCACATTTAAAAGAATATATCGGAGGAAAACAAAATGCTTAAAACAATAAAAAGAAGAAGAAAAGAAAATAAAACAGACTATCTTAAGAGAATTAGATTACTTAGAAGTGAAACCCCAAGAATTGTTTTGAGAAGAACAAATAAACATTTTATTGCTCATTACACAACGAGTGAATCTGCCCAAGATAAAATTGTTTTTGGAATGACCTCTAAAGAACTTTTAAAATATGGCTTGTCAGAATCTGCAAAAGGAAGTTTAAAATCTATCTCTACAGCATATTTATTTGGAGTGTTAATCGGTAAACAGATTCTTGATAAAAAACTGACCACGCCAATTGTAGACTTAGGAATGATGAAAACTCTTCACAAATCAAAGCCATATGCTTTCTTGAAAGGTTTAATTGAAGCAGGGTTAGAAATTAATTGTAAAGAAGAGGCCTTCCCTTCTGAAGAGAGAATTAGAGGAGAACACTTAAAAAATAAGATTAATGTTGAAGAAATTAAATTGAAGATTTTAGGAAAATAAAATGGAAGAAAATAAAAAAGACGAATATGCAGAGAAACCTGAAGAAGTTTTGAATGAAAAAGACTTAAAGGAACTTGAAGAATTGAAAAAGAAAGCAGCGCCAGTTGTAGAAACAAAAAGGAAAAGATATACTGGACCTACAACAGAAGAGATTCTTGCAGCATGGAAACCAAAGACAAAATTAGGGAAAGATGTTAATGATAAAAAAATAAAAAATATTGATGAAATCTTAGATGCGAACATGAAAATTCTTGAGCCAGAAATTGTAGATTCACTTATTACAGTTAAATCTGATTTAATTTCTATTGGACAATCTAAGGGGAAATTCGGTGGCGGAAAAAGACGTGCTTGGAGACAAACTCAAAGAAAAACTAAAGAAGGAAATGTCCCGACATTCTCTGCACTTGCTGTTGTCGGTGATGAAAATGGGCATATTGGAATTGGAACTGGAAGGGCAAAAGAAACTCTTCCTTCAAGAGATAAATCTGTTAGAAAAGCTAAATTAAATTTAATAAAAATTAAGCGAGATTGCGCGGCATTTGATTGTTCTTGTTCAGAGCCTCATACTGTCCCATTTGAGGTTACAGGGAAGTCTGGGAGTGTTAGAATAACTCTTATCCCTGCTCCACAAGGAACTGGCTTAGTTGTAGGAAATGAATTAAAGAAGGTTTTAAAACTTGCAGGAATTAAGGATGTTTATTCAAAAACATTTGGAAGAAAGAGAACAACTTTTAATTTTGTTAAAGCTTGTGTTGATGCTTTGGAAAAAACAAATGTTAGGGAAGATAAAAAATGAAAATTGCAATAATAAGAATTAAAGGACAAATTGGATTGAGAAAGGCTGTAGCTGAAACTTTATTTAGACTTCGTCTTCGAAGAAAATATGCTTGTGTCGTAATTGATAATCCTTCTAAAGAACAACTTGGGATGATTAAGAAAGTTCAAAATTTTGTAGCATTTGGAGAAATTGGAGAAGAAATGTATAAAGAATTAGTTAAAAAAAGGGGACAAAAAAATGTAAAAGGAGAATTAAAACCTTTTTTCAGATTGCACCCTCCTAGAAAAGGAATTGAAGCTAAAAAACATTTTGGAGTTGGGAAAGGAGTTTTAGGAGATCATAAAACTAAAATAAATGAATTAATAGAGAGGATGTTATAATGAAAATCATAAAAAGAAAAAAAGAATCTAGAATGCATGGAAGAAAAATGGGAACTCATGGCGGAGGATGTAGAAAGAATAGAAAAGGACATGGACATCGAGGTGGAGTTGGAATGGCTGGGAGTGGTAAGAGAGCGGACCATAAAAAAACATTGATAATTAAAAATCATGGACATAATTATTTTGGTAAAAAAGGGTTCACAAGTATTGGAACAAAGAGAGACACTCGACAAAGAATAAATCTTAGAGATATTGAATTAAGTCTTGAAAAATATGGTAAAAAAACTTCTGCAGGATATGAAATTAATTTAAAAGATTATAAAATTCTTGGGGTAGGGGAAGTTAAAAATAAATTAATTATAACTTGTAAAGAAGCTTCAAAATCTGCTATAGAAAAAATTAAAAAAGCAGGTGGAAGCTTAATCTTTTCTATTGCTAAAGAGGTTAAAAAATAATATGGGAACTATTGGACTAAAAATCAAATTAATGCCAACCTCTCCTGATGCTGACTTGGAAAAAATTAAAACAGATGCTATTAAGGTCATTGAAAGCAAAGAAGGGAAAAATATTACTTTTGAAGAAGAGCCAGTTGCATTTGGACTAAAGGCTGTAATCGCCACCTTTGCCTTAGATGAGGATTCTGGAGATTCAGATGGAATTGAGAATGGCTTGAGTGAGATGGAAAATATTAGTTCTTCAAAAATTATTGATATGAGAAGAGCTTTTGGATAGGTATAAAAACTTAGAAAATTTATTTTTAATATGTTACCTGAAGGACAATCTGGACAAATAAAGAAACAATTGCTGGAACAGATTAATTCTACTTTCCCAGAGGATAAAAAAGCTGATGCAATTTCCAAAATTGAAGTTATGGATGATGAGCAGCTTGAAGAATTTTTGAAACAAAATAATCTTATTAAGGGGGAAGGCGCGGGAGAAGAGCAGAAATGTGTTTTTTGCTCAATTGTTTTTGGGGATATTCCTTCTACTAAAATTGGAGAAAATGAGAAAGCTCTTGCAATTTTGGAAATTAATCCTATTTCAAAATCACATGCAATTGTGATCCCAAAAGAACATGTTTCAAAAGAAAATATTCCTCAAGAAGCCTTTGATTTAGCAAATGAAATTTCTGAGAAAATTAAAAACAAATTTGGCCCTAAGAATGTTATTATAGAAACATCTAATTTATTTGGACACGAAATTATTAATGTTCTTCCTATTTATGGGAATGAAACACTTTCTTCTCCAAAAAAGCAAGCTACTCCTGAAGAACTTTTAGAATTGCAAAAAAAATTAGGCGAGGCGGTTGTCGAGGTTGTTGAAGAGAAACCGACAGAAGAAATTAATGAAAAGAATACTTGGTTACCAAAAAGAATACCCTAGATAATAAGATAAAATAAATAAAATAAAAGTTATTAAGAAAACTGGGACAAAAGGTATCCCTTGCTTAATTAATACAAATTTCTTTTTCTTTTTTAGGAGAATTATTTCTTTTTCTGTAAGGCCTTCCCACTTGGCTTTTATTAATTTTTTTCCAATTTTAATATTACTACAAAGCCAATCCCCTTCTCTAAGGTCATTTGTTTTTACTTTTCTTACCATGCAGGATTCATCAATTGCCTTGGCATATAAGAATAAGAAAGGTAATATAAAAATAAATATTCCTAAGAAAAAGAAAAGTTGTTGGTAAAAACTAAGAACCATTATAATTATACCTAAAGCCATTCCAATGTAAACCATTTTTCTATTTTTATTGAAGAGGAAATCAAACTTTTTTCTGAATATTTTTCTATTCCTTATGAAGAGAACTGTGCTCCAGATGAGACCATATATAGCTCCTATGAAAAGAAAAATTAAAAAGAAGTTTAGGAATAGTCTAATATTTTCTATTAGAGTCGTGTGGAGCGGCAGAATTGCCCCTAGCGCCATGAAGAGCTTTGCATCTCCTCCTGCGAATAATCTTGAATAATAAAATATATTACCGAATATAAAGAATAATACGAACCCTATTAGTCCTTGGTAGAAGAATGCGAAGTTTGTTTGAGCAAAGAATGAATAAAAGAATCTGAAGCCTAATGCAAAAATTATAAGAGAAAAATTCAACCAGTTTGCAACCTCTCTTATTTTTAGGTCTTGGATTGTTGCAAATAAAATCCAAATTAAAGCTAAAGTCAATAAGAAGATTTCTGCGAACATTTTTTAATAATTTATTTAGATTTTAATATCTCGGTAGCTCTAAATTTTCCTCCTTTTCTATAAGGATGTTTTCGTTTTTCACGCTTTTTGTCTTTGCTTTTATTGCGTGATTCAGAATCTGCTTTTGACATAGATTAAAATGTTGAAATAAGTTTAAATAAGTTTTGGGGAGATTTATTTTTTACAAAGGTTCGAACAAGCGTCTTTATCATCCTTATTCCCATCATCACATTCTTCACCTGTATCTACTTTCCCATTTCCACAAAAAGGTATCTCCTTGCAACAGCTTTTACTACCAGAGGAATCGCTTGCCTTTAAAGTTAAATCTTCGTGAACATTTGGTACACAATCATTAATCATCCAAGAGCCTCCTAAATCAGAACATGAGCCGGGGCAAGGAATTGAAGGGCAAGGCTTTACATTATAATCAGGATATTTTTCCTTATCTGAAAATTTCTCACAAGTTGAGGTTGTTTTAATTTTAGCCTTATCTATTAACTCTTTATCTGATGAACAAAAATTATATGTGTTCCCTGCAGAGCAAGCAACAGAACATGACTGAGCAATTTTATCTACATTTTCTGAAGATAACCATGGAGCCATTGTGTCCCATCCCATCATAAATCCTAAAATTAAAAGAACTAAAACAAAAACTCCTAAAACTATTAATATAATTGCGCTTGTGCTCAACCCTTGACCTCTTTTTTCCATGATTGTTTAAAGAAAAATTTATTTATAAATGTTTGTAAATTATTAGGAAAGTTCATATTGAACATGATAAAGTTCTTTTCGGTCTCCTGAAAAAGAAAATTCACTAGAATAATAAATCGCATGCAATATTTTTTTATCGCCGTCCATTTCAACATAAAATTTCCTGTTATTAGAAATACCTTCGTCTATTTTTTTGTTAAGTTCTTTAATTAAATCTTCTGGGTTTTTTTTAATATTTTCATAAAATTTTATTTGGTCTATTATTGAATTAACTTCAGAAATAATTATTATCCCTGAAAAATCTTTTTTCACCTGATCATTTGGAAAATAAAATGCCATTATAGAAAGCACACAAATTGCTACAACCCCTATTACTAAAATCAATATTGGTATGTTTGCTTTTTTGTTTTTCATTTTAAACATCCACGAACATCCCCTCAAGATATCTCCCATCTTTATTTAAATTTATTTTTTCCACTACATAAGGGGAAATTTTATCATTATTTTTTCCAAGGATACTCACTAGGCGAGACCCAAAATATGAATTCTTCCTTATCCCAATCCCATTAAAATTTATCCCAATCCAAACCCCAACACTATAATCTGCCCAATAATCCTCTTTAAATATTTCTGCTGCGAGATCTCCATTGTCGCCTTCTATATTATTTATTTGAAGTTGTTTAAAAATTATTTCCCTTCCACCAGATATTCCTGAATCTACCTCTGTCGCCAAATAAGAGAACATTGATTTTTCAGCAACAGTTTCTCTTACAAGAGGCTGTATTTCCTTGTTGCCTACAAATTTTGTAGAAGTTATAAAAATAGAAATTGAAAGAATTACAATTATCACGATTGTTGCAACTAGCCAAACCATTGTGTCGCTTATTTGTGCTTTTTTATTTTGCATTTTTTTCTATTTTTCTTATACTTGTGAAAATATTTATTTTATAAGGTGTTTGCCCATTTAGATTTTTATCTAAAATATACATTGTCCGATTCATACAATAAGGAAAAGTATCTGCGAGATTACAATTATCTTTGAGGTCTATATTTCCTTCTTGAATAGGCTCTCTAAAAATTTTTGAAGACCCAAAAGGATATATCTTAACTTCAATATAATACTGGTCATTATCCCATTCATAAATCTCTTCTGAATTAAAATTTAAATTGCATTTTGTTAAAAAATTTTTTCTTAATATAAAATTTCCTTCATCATCCAAAAGTTGTTGATCTAAATCCCCTCCTTGAGATAAACAATTTGCAACATGGTCTGTTAAAAGTTGAGCTTCTATTTTTCTTACATCTAAAGGCTCTCCTTGAAAAATTGCGACCATATAAACAATTGCTGCTGCTACTAAGAAGAGAATTACAAACCAATATAGGGACATTATTTTGCCTGTTGCTTTTTTATTCATTTTCTTTAATTTCAAAATAGTATTTATTTGAGTCAATAGATTCATGAGCGATAACATCTACATTATTAAAAAAAGAATAAGAATTCCCTGTTCCAGACTCAAGCCTTACTGTAACAATATTTTCTTCAATAATTACTTCAGGAAAATTTTTTCCTTCTGCCTTATCAAAAGCATCTTCCATGTCTAAAATTATTTTCATTCCTGGTTGAGCTGCGTCAATCATTAAAGCTATTTGTTTTGAATATGCCTTTTCCATCATTGCTGTGTTGGAAACTTGGGAGTGTATAAATAAAATTAAAATTGTTAAAAAAAGTAAATTTAGGACAATAAAAACTATGTTCTCTACTAAGAGAGTTGCTTTTTTATTCCTCTTTTTCATAGCGAATTAAGGAAATCTAAATTAATAAAGTTTTAGTAGAGTAATATTTAAATATTAAGATTTGTTTGGGAAGAGATGAAGGGAAAGTCTAAAATTTATACTCTTGCATTGAGTTTATTAATTTCTACTATACTTCTTAAAACAGGATATAGGCCATCTTGTTTAGAAAAAATTGCATTGGAAAATTCATCCCATAAAATAGAAAAAGCCAATAATGAAAAACCTATCGTGGATAGCGCTTCTTCAGAGTTTTTTTCTGGGGGGAATACTTCTTCACCCCTCCCTCCAAAAAAAATAAGGAGGGCTAAAATTAAAAATTCGAGAGCCACCACTACAACTACTACTTACTATAGAAATACCACCATTCCTCCATCCAGGGCTACAACTTATGAAAGCCCTACTCCCCCCGAAAAATTTTGAAAAGTAAAGATATTGAAAATATTAAAAGAAATTTCATAACTAAACATGATGAAGATTGTTATGTTGAATTAAAAGACCTTAAACCCATTTTGAGATATAATAAAATAATTTCTCCTGAAGATGCCATTTTATTTTATTTGGCAAGTTTATATCATGGAAGATATGTAAAAAATCTATTTTCTAAAACATCGACCCCTGAAGAGATAAATAATTTTATTTCTAAAACAAAGGGTAATTTTTCTTGGGGGAAAATGAAAATCCTCCCCTCAAAAATAAGAGAAAATTCAAGAAATCTTGTTTGTATTCCCACTGTTTATTATGAGATATTCCCTCGCGAAGCAATTTGTTTTGCGAATGAAGAAGGGGAACTAAAAATAGTTCCAAAATATTCCAAAAAGACAGACGATTACAAAAAAATGAAACAAATAAGTTTTTCATTCCACCCATATCTTCTTAAAACTTTTTCAAAGGAGGAAAGAAAATATATGAAAAAAGATAAATATGGTTGGGTAATTTTCCCGAGGGAATTAATCGAATGAAATTTGGAGAAATTGCATCAGATATTGCGAGTAAACTTTCTTTTTGGGGGTCTATTACATTAGGAACTTTCGTTGTGGGGACAGCACTATTAGTCAACACATTCTCCACAGAGGCACCTTCAAAAAAATTAATTATCCCCCCGATTAGTTCTGAAAAAATTTGTGATAAAACAGAACTTGTTTCTATGCCGATGGGGGGAACAACGGGTTCAAAATTTGCTCCTGAAAATAAAAACCCTAGAAAAGAAAAAGTTCGTATTCGTTCTTTTGTAGATAAAGAATCAAACGAAATATTTTTAGAATATCTTCCAGAAGGATTTGATAAAGAGAGGACTTCTTCCAGAACCCCTTTAGAATCAGATTATGCTGTTATAAATAGCAGTTGGACTGGGGCTGCAATAAATATGCCTTCTTGTGCGAAAATTGAATCCCAAGACCAACAATCATTTAGAATTGAAAAAGGATGGGATACAAATATGAAATCTTTGGAAGATCATCCTGAAGCAAAATTCGTTATGGTTGGGGGAGATATTGTTATGGAAGCTCTTACATCAAGGATTCCATATTCTGAAAAACTTTTTCAAAAAATGATGGATTATTCTGAAAAAAATAACCTTCTGAATATAAAAGCTATTCCAAATCTTCTCCCAGAAAAATTGAATGGAAGCGAGGTTGCAAGAAAAACTAGGATAAAATTAAATTTGGAAGATTGTGTAGGGGAGGTTAAATTTTTATTGGCTCCAGTAGTTTATATTGGAAGAGAATTTGACGCAAACCGACAAGGAAATTTTGGAAGTGGTAGATTAGAAGGAATGATTACTTTTGCGATGCAAGGGGGGATGACTGAAGAAGAAAAAGTAGGAATAGAAAAATATTTTTTGCAAGGAAAAGAACTTCAATATGCAACCCTTGCAAGACATAACGCACTTTTTGGGAAAAATGTTAAAAAAAATCCTTATATAATTGGCCAAGAAAAAAACAAAGCTGAAATGTCTGAAGATCTCAAAGAAGTCGGGGGTGTATCATATAGGTTTGGTGAAGAACGAATGCTGGAGAACACCAATATTACAATCAATGTGGTCCAAGTTAAAAAAGACCTTAAAAAAATTATATCCCGGCTAAGCGAGACTGGATTTGAAACAAAGCCTCTTTTTGAACACACTTTTTTGATTGAGGGAGATGTAATTTCTAATTTTATGCTAAATGGTATTGATACAGGACAAATTCTGACATACATAAAAATCTTATTGGAATATCAAAAGAGAACAAAAGGGAAGTTAATTCTCAAAACAAGTAATTTTGAGGATAAAGAATACTTTAAATTATTGGAAACAATTAAAAAAAATTATTCTGGTTTTAGTTCTAAGGAACTTACATATGAATATATAATAGCCCCCCATTCCATAGAACTACTAAAGGCATCAGTCAATCCAATTAGAGGACGTTAATATAATTTATTTAATTATTTTAAAATTCAACCGAAATTAATAAGAACTAACTCCAAATAAGTCACAAGGGGAAAGTTTTCCCTCTTTATTTGTTTCAACAATTAATGGATGAATATATTCATTTGCAGAAGCAAAATCATAACGCATTCCTGTGAAAATAGAATATTTTTTACTTGTTTCAATGAAAGAATCTGAACCTAAATTTATCTGATGTTTTGGCTTGAAATTATCTAAATGTTTAATATCATTAATCCCATATAAATATCTTAAATAAGTTTCTGATTTATCTATTTTATTTTCATATAAATGATCATACAATTCTTTATAAGTTATTTTTTCAACTATTCCTCTTATTGAAGAATCAAATTTTATTTGAGAACAGATTGCACAATGATAATCATTCTTTAAATTCTCTGGGCCATTCCCAACATAAGGTATTTCTCCTTCCCCAAACATCCACCAACAATCTGCCATTTCCTCTGTTATAATTTTTTTTATTTGATATTCCACATTCCCCTTTAAATCTACAGGGATTTTTCTTTTTTCATTAAATTGGTCACATTCTTCACCTCCGGAAATGCAAATTGTATCTATCTTGCAATCAACAGCACCACTTAATCCACTTGACTTTCCTTGGAGCACAACAGAATTGTGGCAAATTTCTTTATCTGTTATGTCCCCCGGATTTAATCTAAATAATAATGTTAATATAACTGCGAAGCTAAGAATTAAAACTATTAACATTACAATTTGCTGGGTTGTTAATTCTGCTTTTTTCATTTTATGTGGGAATTGTTAATCTATTTAATAATAAATATAACCCTGCTAAAGCGATTGTAAATAGAACAATCCATGAGAGATATTTTATAAAAAAATCTAAATTCATTTTATGCTTTTGAGATTATTCCATCCTTATAATCTATATTTAATTTTATTGGAGGCTCTATATTGATTGCGCCATTTGCTATATTAAAATCTTCTTTAAGTTCCGAACAAGCCCCGTTTTCTCCGCAAAATTCAGAGAAATATTTTATGTTAAGATTTTTTAGATTAATTCTATTTACTGGGCAAAAACACAAGCATCTCTCCCACCCCATAGAAGAGCATCGTGTTGGGAGTGGCCCCTCTGAACCCCAAATATGAATTCTTCCAAAGAAAATATTCCCATTATTATTTTTTATCCCCTTATTAGGCCATGAAAAAATTGCCCAATTATTTGGATTATAAATCTCAACCTCTGGAATTTTGTTATTCATTTCTTCTATTAAATGCTTTAGTGAAGCCTCTGCAAATTTAAGATTTTTTTCTTGCTTATTTGTCAAATATAAAGATGTTAAAAAATAAATTAAAAAAGCAATTGCTATAACTGCTATTATTATCTTCACTGTTTCTTCTGCAAGTAAAAAAGCTCTTTTATTATTCATTTACTAGTACACTTCCCCCCGAAAATCTTCATTCCAAGAATTTTATTAGGAGTATATTGACATCCTAAAGAGAGACACTCTTTCTTCGTGCAAGTATCCCAAAAACTTTTCCTACAAGATTTACAATTCCCCTCTTTAAAAGAATCTTCTTTTGGAGGGTTTATTATCGAGGAATCTCCTGCCCCTGAATTTAAATTGTCTGAATTTTCAGAACCATTCCCCACAAGATTATCAAAAAAAGGAATTACCTGCCCATTAAAAAAAAAGTAAACTCCTACTACAACTGTTACAAATACAAAAATTCCTAAAATTATTTTTATTAATTGTCCTATTGTAAGCTCTGCCAAATTAAATTCCTCCAAATAAATTTTTAAATTGATCTATTAAACTTATTCCCTTGACTTTTAAAATTCCTATAAAAATTGCTAAAATTGCTAAAATTGCTATTGCAATTAATAACCAAGGAAGATAATCTGAAACAATGCCTCTTTTTTTCATATTTTAAAGAAAGAAAAAAGATTAATAAATCTATCTCTAAATTAGATTCCCGAGCACAACTGTTGTTAAAAAGAATAATGCTACAATAGCTAGGAATGCGGTTACAAAATATAATAAAATTCCTCTCTTAAGATATTTTGCTTTTTTATTTAATTCTTCTAATTTGTCTTCTCCAGAATCAATTGTTACTAAAGCACTTGTTAAAATAAAGATTATCTGAATTATATAAACTCCTATTGCAATTTGCAAATAGTACGGTGGGATCATTTTTGTTAAGTCAAATATATTTAATATTGCATCTAAATTTCCAGCGCCTGCTCCTCCGCCCATTGCAAATGCTTCAGACATTTTATTTAAAATTGCTGTAATCATCCCAGCCAAACCAACAACAATTCCTGAAAGTAATGGTGCTAAAAAAGTCATGTTTGATTTCATGTCTGATATTATTTCTGCAAGCATATCCCTAAGACGAGTTGTTATTTTTTGTATATTTTTTACATATTCTGAAATACTCATTAAGCTTATTGCTGAAATTTTTAAACCTTTTTTTGAAGAATCTATAAGAACCCTCATGCTTGTTGCGATTAATTCTGAAGGATAATTCACAATTGCCCCACGGCGAGGATGGAATATTGCTTTTTCCACACTCATCCCTAATTGTTTTATATTATAATCAACTTTTCTAAAAAAATCCCCTGTTCTTAAGCCCATGGAAGATTTTGCAATTTTTCCAAAAACAAGTTCTGGAGGGACTCCGTTTCCTAATCTGTTTCCTAATTGAAATAATGAATTATTAAATTCTTGTTCTAACTGTTTTGTTTTCGTTCTCTCTTTAATTAAATCTCTTGTTCGCGCACCATAGGAAATCCAAAAAAAGAGGGCTATCCCGAAGGGGATAAATAAACTCATCAATAAAGCCCCAAACCCAAAAGGCCCTATCATTGTAAGATTCCCATCACTATTAGTAATTTCTTTAAAATCAAGCATCTTTTCCGCATTCCCATTTATCATAATTGAAAAATCATCTTGAATGCCAACCCAATTATTTATGGGGGTATATTGAAAAATTAATGGGAGTAATCCAATTAAAAGAAATGGCAAGCAAATTAAAAATGCCTTTAAATAAATAGATTTATCTTTGAATTTTGGATAAAGAGGATTTTTTTCTAAAAGATTTGATTCCCCATGCCCACCAGGTCTTAAAAGCAATATTTTATCTGTTAAATAAAAAACCATGAAAGGTACAATTAAATTGAAAATTATAATCACATGATACCATTTTAGATAATCCCCAATCATTGCTGAAGCAAGAGGCAATAGGGCTAACCCAAGTGTTGGAAGAACGACCCCCAACATATAAACATTTGTTAAAGGACTTCTTACATTGTGTGTAAATTTTAGCATCTTATCATAAACCCCGTCGAGAATTACTTGAAGAGATTTTTCTAAGGTTAAAATTCTTCTTGCATTATCTGGCTCAAATAAACTAGATTCAATTAAATGAAACGCCTCAACAAATTCAATAGAATAATCTTTCCACTGAAAAAGATAATTATCTAAACTTTCTTTTATTGTAGAAAACTTTCCGATTTGGACATTATAAAAAACTTTTTTAAAATCTAGGGAAAGGGGATATTGTAAATGCTCTGCTGCAAAAGAAATTGCTCTTTCTAAATTTGGTGTGTGCCTCATATAAACTACGATGTATAAAATTGCCGGAACCATTTGTGAAGATGCCTTTAATCTCCATTTATTTGCTAGTCTTTCTGGATAGCCATTAACAAAATAAAATAAAAAGATAGATACAACTGCAATTAAAATAAAAAAAATCATTGGGAAATTTGCTAAGAATTCTACAACAAAATTTGAAGAGGATCTTGATTTTATTAATGCATATGCTACTGAACTTAAAAGGCCGAATAAAAAAACAGAAATAAAAGCCATAACCCCTAATCCTAATGCTTGCCATGGCTCAACATCTAAGTGGGCAATTTCCAAATGTTTCTTTATTTTTTCCTCGTCTTTTTTTGAAGGCTTTATCTTGATTATATTTCCTAGGCTAGTGCACCATCTTTCATATTTTGATAAATCTGGCGCCATTTCATTCTTGAATTTGGCATATTCTCGACTATAATTTACATTGTTGAGGGATGTAGTTTTTATTTGGCCTTCAATTCTAGAACTATGTTTTGCGAGGATATCTTCTACAGTTGGCTTTTTAGGAGATTTCATTTTATCACTTCTTTTAATAAATAAAATAAGGAGAAATGATTAATAAATGTTTGGAGTTATTTTTTTATCGCATAAAAAACACCATAATTAAGGTATTCCCAAGTCTGACTAACTTTTTTAAATCCTGCTTCTTTTAACCAAATTAATTGATTTTCTATTGTCTCAGGGATATCTTCTTCAAGATAATTATCAAACCAAAAATTTCCTTCTTCTTCGCCCAATTCTTGAATTAAAAACTTTTTCCATTCCTCTTCTTTTTCTTTTGTCTCCTTCTCGGAATCAAATTTAATTATATCCCCCACAATTAAAATTCCTCCTTTATTTAGGAGATTAAATAAAGTCCGATAAAATTTTTGTTTTTCTTCATAAGTTAAATGATGTATACTTAAAACCGCAACGATTAAATCATATTTATTTTCAAATTTAATCTTTTTCATATCTTTATTATAGAACATAACTCTGTTAAGATAATTCCTTAACCTTCTTCTCCCCTTTTTGATCATATCTTCGGAAATATCAACCCCCTCTATTGTGGAATTAGAAAAAATTTTTAATATTTCTAATGCTGTCTGCCCCGATCCAATACCCAAATCAAGAACATTTATTTTCTTATCTTTTGGGAAGGGAATTAATTTTATTATTTTATCATGCATTTGTTCATATTTGGGAATTAGCTTTCTAATTAAATCATCATATTCCCAATTCTTATGGTATCTATTTGTGAAATGCTCTTTAACTAATTCAGAATGATCTGATTTCATTTAATCCTCTTCGCGACTTCTTCATCTAGCCATTTTTTCCATTCTGGAAAAACATATTCGCTTAAAGGTAATCCTTTTTCTTGAATTATTTTATCTGAAAATTTATGGAACATGCTATTTGAAAGATTATTAAATTTAGATTCTAGTAAATCATGGATTTTTGTTTGTTCAGAAACTTGAACAATTTCTGTTTTCATTTTTGCTCTTAGTAAAATATTATCCCAAACAGCGTCCCAATTTCCAGCCCAACCTTTTACATTAGAGGCTATTCCTTTTATTATTTCAGAATCTCCGTTGATTAAATCATCTGTTGCTTCTAGCTCATCTTTTTCTACATTATATCTCATTAAATCTACAAAACCCCCTTCAAGTAAAGGATCTTTTTGCCAGTGTTTTCTTATCTCTGAAATTTGTACAACTCTTTTCCAAGAGCGCATTCCATCTGCAGATTTTATTGGGTTACAAACCACAATTATATCTGTTGCTTTGAAACTTGTAGCAGGAACCCCCAAATCATTTACAACTCTATCAAAAACTCCGTAAGGTGATGCTCCATGAATTGTTCCAGCCACAACATTTGCCAAGGCTCCAACACGCATTGCTTCGTAAAGTGCCTTTGCCTCTGAGCTTCTAACTTCACCAATTATTAAAGAGCTATCTCCCAATCTCAAACTTGTTCTAATTCCATCTTCTGCAGAAACTTCTGCTGTTGATTTTAACATTGAAGAACGAACTTTCATTCGGATAATATCATATTTTAATTTTCTTAAAGATTCTACAGGTAATTCTAAAGTATCTTCAATTACAATTATTCTAAATTTGGGGAGAATCTCTAAGAGTAAACTTCCAAGTAAAGAAGTTTTCCCAGAAGATCTTGTTCCTGCAACTAATAATGTTCTTGAACCGTCTATTAAAAAACTTAATAGTCCTGCTGCCAAAGGATTGAGCATTTTATTTTGGATAAATAATGGAAGAGTCCAAGGTGCCTCCCGATGTCTTCTAATTGAATAGGCCATTCCGTCTGGAGAAAGTGGTCTTTGGATTATAGCAATTCTCGCCCTTATCTTTCCTATTTCTAATTGAGTATCTAAAATTGGGTTTGCTTCATCCAATGGTCTTCCAGAAATCATTCTAAATTTAGCTGCCCATGAGTCTACATCTTCTTGACTTGGTAAAATATTTGTTGAACATTCATCATAATCTTGATGTCTTAAAAAAATATTTGTTAAGGGTATTGGTGCATTTAGAGAAATATCATGAAGCCTTTTGTCTTGTAATAAAACTTCTATCAACCCAAATCCAATAGTATTTCTCACAAGAATAGTTGATAATTGATTTAAATCAGAATAATTTAATTTTATACTTTTTGCTTGTGCTAAATCTTGTAGTAAATCTTTTGCAATATTAAAGAAGACTTGCCTCGTCCTATCTGTATCTGTGAACTCTTCTGCTTTAGGCTGATGTTCAATTAAAACTCCTCTTGCGAGATTTAAAAGAATATTTTGATCTTCATTTAATGAATTTTCTGGGGGGACTAAATGATAAATTAATTTTGCCTCTTCTTTCATTCTTAAAATAGTCACGAGAGATTCATCATATTTACTTCCTGAAATTTTATATTGATCCACAATTTCAGCTTCAGTTGGTAAATCCTGAACAAGACGTGTGAATGTAAAATTGGGGATTACATCTGGCTTAAATATTTTTTTATAAATTTCTCTTTCTCCTTTTCTATAATGTTCTGTATATTGAGAAATTGTTTGGATTATTTTTGTTTCGTCTAAAATATCAAAAATTCTTTCTAGAAGATTTATGTAACTTGATTGATCTGTTCTAAACATTTCTTCAATATGATCTAAATTAATTCTCGCCTTGATTAATATTTTTTTTAATTCATAATGTGCAGATAAGGGGTCTTGTTTTAATAAAAATAAAAAAGTAAAAAGATCATTATATCTTTGGGAAAAGAATTGTTGATAATTTTGATCTGATATTAATTTTTCAGGGGATAGAATCTTTTCTTGTTTGATTAAATAAATATACAATTGAGCAATTTCTAGCAAAAAGGATGTTTCTTTAAAATCATAGTTATAATTTTTTTGTTGAACAAATACTACTCTTGAAGCATTTGGATTTTCAATTAAAGCGTCGACTGTTTTTCCCATTATTTCTGGGGACTCTGCTAAATTTGGCACAAAAGGAGCTCCGAGATAATTAATATAAAGTACATCTTCTCCGCTTTCTCTTTCTATCTGGTAAGAATATAATGGCGCCTCTTTTTCAAATTGCATGATTAAAATAAGAATAGAAAGTTTAAAATGTTTTGTATAGAAAAGTATTTCTTTTTATTCTAATTTTTGTTTTAGCTTCCTTGTTTTTGAATAATGGAAAATCCCAAACAAACACAAAATGAATAAAATTCCTCCAATATAACTTGAAGAATTCTTAGAAAGGTTTCCTACGGCATTTCCAGTTATGTTAGTTGAGAGAAAAAATATTGCTAGGATGAATGCTCCCACAATCGCCAAGACTGGGCTTATTTTAGAAATTAATCTCCTCTCAGAAAAGTTATTCTCTCTCAAAAAACTTTCGAGAGTTCCCTCAAGCCTCTCAACGTCCTCCTTTCTCCCCTCCCGAGAAGAATCTTTTATTGCTTGCCTATACAAATTAGGAATCTTATCTGTCCTGTCTTCTACCCCAAGCCCTCCTGCCCTTACTGCTTCGACTTCTTCTCTAATTGCTCTTATAGCTTCTTCATATACTTCTGGCGCCCGCGGATCATGTTTTTTACTTAAATGCCCTGCCCAATAAATTTTTGGGAGACTGTTTTTGGGATTTAAATTTTGGAGAGCATTATGGCCTTTTGCAAATTTAGAAAATTCATATTCATTTTTTTCTAAAATAGTCCCATCAACATCAACTCCACCCACAACATCTCCTTGCTCATCTAAGAGGTCCCCCTCATAATTAAATCCCAAAGGTCCTAAAGGAGTTTTATAGTTATGAATAAATCCTTCCCTATTAGAAATCTCTGCGGGCCTAAAATTTCCATCTTTGAGACTTCCATGGATATACTTGCCCCTTGATGCTTCTCCTAATGCTTGGGGGTCAGAATTATTATCGAGTTCTGCTCGGATTTGTTTATCAGAATCATAAGGAATAAAAAATCCTCCCTTGTAAACACCCATTTCAATATCACTATGTCTTGAATCCTTCGAACTTACTTTTCTCGCCATAATAATAAAATAACTTTCTCCTTTTTAATTATTTCTATATTTATCAATTTCATTAATTCATAAATCAAAACAAATTTAAACTAATTAAACTTTAATTTTCCATGGAAGAAAACGAAGGTGATTACTCTTACCAAGATTTTGGCGGTGCGAATACTAAGATAAGAGACTTGGAAGAGAAACAAAATATTATGAAAGACCGATTACTTTTAATAGGACGAAATCTTATTGAAACTAGAGAAGAATTAAATGGAAAAATTTTGGAAATAAAAAAAGATATTGAAATTCTTAAACAGGTTATGGAGAGGACAAAATCTTTTTTAGAGGCTGCCTCATCAGAATTTTCAAAATTTGCAAAAAAAGAGGATTTGGAAATTTTAACAAAACAGGCAAAAATGTTTCAGCCATTAGAATTTGTTAGAAAATCTGAATTAAAAAATTAAAATACAATGGCTTTAATAGAACAAGTTACTCAAATGAAAAATCAAGGAATGGACGAAAGCCAGATTTCTGAAAATTTACAACAACAAGGATTTGCCCCAAGGGAAGTTCAAGATGCATTAGGACAATCTCAAGTTAAGAATGCTGTAATGGGAAATGAGCCACAAGAGGCCCAAAGTGTACCTCAAGAAAGCTATTCCCCCCAACAAGAACAATATGCTCCGCAAGAAAATTATTCTCAAGAAGGATATGCCCCTCAAGCAGGTGGGTATCCCGAAGCTGAGGGCTATGGAAATTATCCTGCTGTGCAGACCGGAGGAACAGATAATATGATTGAAATTTCAGAACAAGTTTTTTCTGAAAAAATTAAAAAAGTAGATAAAAATATTCATGACTTAGTTGAATTTAAAACACTTGCTGGAACAAAAATTGATTTATTTGAAGATAGAATTAAAAGAATAGAAGCTATGATTGATAATTTACAAATTAAAGTTTTGGAAAAAATAGGTTCTTATGGGAAAGAATTGGCAAAAACAAAAAAAGAAGTTGCAATGGTAGAAGATAGTTTTGGGAAAATGGTTAATAGAATAGCAGACAAACCATTGAGAAAAAAAGTTCATAAAAAGAGAAAATAAAATTTTTATAAAAAAATAATTAATTCTTAATTAAAAAATTATGCTGGTTTTGCAGGAGATGTAGCACTTAATGCCTGAGAAAGAAGGGTATTCGTATTCTCCTCAGTAGATTTTGTTGCACTTCCTACAACTACAAGCACCACAATTGCTAGAACAATTAAAGGGCCCCAACCCTGAGGAATAAAATCAAAGAATCCTCCACTAGTAAAATCAAAAATTCCTAATGAATTTAATGCAATAAAAACAACCATTGCCAAAGATCCCCAAAGGAAAATCTTGCTCACTACCTTATTTGCTGGCCCTACAAATAACCCCATTACAATTAAAATTAATAATATAATTGATATTACAATGCCCAATTGAGGGAAAAGTTTTTGGAAAAATATTGAGACCATCCCAAATTGAAGAGACATTAATGCTGTTGATAAAGCAATAATTGCATTTATCGCCTTACTTTTATCGTCTCCGAAAAGATTTACTTTGTTTAAAATTCCGTATATTAATGAAAAAATTAAAAGAAAAGGAAGAACATAACTAAAGACTCCCATTTGTTCCCACTGGGCTAAAATATTTCCAAATTCTCCACCATAAAAATTTGCTGAAGCGAGCATCATCCCTTTTAATAACATATTAATAATTAATTAAAGATGTTTATAAATATTGTGTTATAAAATTATTTGCTCTTGAGAATAACCGCTAGCACAATTGCTATCATTGCCATAAATGAAAAATTAGTCCAGAAAGATGCACTCCAACTTTCTCTAAATAAAAAATTAAAAACTGAATTTTCAACACCAGTTGCCCAAAGAACTGCAATTATAATAATCATGAACCCTACTATACCAACAACCCACTTAACTTTTCCATCCAATATATCTGCATCTAATTTATTCCCTGAAACAAAACCCCAAAGCATCAAAGCCACAAAAACAATAACTAGAGATACTGTTAAGAATAAAATCATATTACCCACAACATCTTTAGGATAAGCAACACCGACGAAAATTAGGCCAATTACAAAAGAAATAATTGCATTTACTTGTTGATTTTCTCCAAGAAGTTTTGTCTTGGCGAGGACTGCATAAACTAACACAAATATTAAAAGAAAAGGGAGTATAAACTTAGTTACTACCCAATGTTGTAAAATTGTTTCACTCATTTATTTTTCCTCTTTTTATTATAAATCAAGCTGATCCAGATCTGACTCTGGATTTGGCAAAGCGCCCTTGCTTATTATAAAAACATCACTAATTGCCTTAACAAATTGGTGCGGGATAATTACTCCTCTTGCCCCAGATAAAAGAGATGCCATTGAACCATCAACTTTTATTCTCCATCCATCTATTTTATTCTCAGATAAATTTGCTTCTTCGATGCTCCCAAAAAAATCTCCACCATCTGTAAAAACTTTTGAACCAATTACTTCACTTATTTTTTTAATTCTCATATAGAAAAATATCTAAACTTATTTAAATACTTTTCCATTATCCAATATATGCTAAATAGAAGAGAGATTACAACTATATTAATTTCCTCATTAATATTAGGCTTTATAATAAGTTTAGTTGAAACATGGCAGATTTTTCTTTACAGCTTGCTCTTGATTTTTTTAGTTATTTTAGTAAATGTTTTTGCAAAAAAAGTTGCTGGTTTTTATCTTGAATCAGATATAGAAATTGGTTTGTGGGAAATTCGTAGAATGGGACTTTTCCATTTTTTTAATGTTTCCCCGAAGAAGACTCATCCTTCACAAGAATTGAAAAGACCTTTCCCTGCAGGATTATTTTTTCCAATTGTTCTGAAAGTTATAACTCTTGGTTTTTTTAATTGGCTTGCTTGTTTAACTTTTGAAGTTAAGCCAAGAATTTATCGAGCTGCAAAAAAGCATGGGTTGTATAAATATTCTGAAATGACTGAATGGCATATTGGATTGATTGCGGCGGCAGGTGTTTTTGCAAATCTTGTTTTTGCAATTATTGGATATTTTGTTGGATATGGAGATTTTGCAAGATTAAGTATTTATTTTGCGTTTTTTAGCATTATCCCTCTTTCTGATTTAGATGGGAACAAGATCTTTTTTGGAAGTATAATTTTATGGAGCTTTTTGAGTGCATTAGTTTTAATTGGCCTAGGTTATGCTTTTTTTCTTATTTAGAGGTACTAAATTAATATAAAGAGTTTACGTTTTTTCTCCTAATGAAATATCTTCAAGGAATTGAACCACGAGAATATCAGCAAAAGATTTTTGAAACTTGTGTTGAGAAAAATTGCTTAGTTGTTTTGCCAACTGGCTTAGGGAAAACTCTTATTGCATTGATGTTAACTATCGAGCGGATGATGAAATTTCCTGGGCAGAAAGTTGTAATTCTTGCCCCGACAAAACCCCTTGCTGAACAGCATTTAAATTCTTTTAAAAAATATCTCCCTGAATTATTTGGAGAACTGCAATTATTTACTGGGGCTGTGACTGCTGAGAATAGGAAGAAAATTTGGAGAACTGCAGATATTATCTTTTCAACTCCGCAATGTGTTGCAAATGATATTAAGAAAAATCTTTATGATTTATCAGAAGTTTGTTTGCTTGTTGAAGATGAGGCTCATCGTTGTGTTAAAAATTATGATTATAATTTTCTTGCGAAGAGATATTTGTATCAGGCAGAAAATCCTAGAATTATTGGGCTGACTGCTTCGCCAGGAAGTGATGCTGGGAAGATTAAAACTATTTGTAGGAATTTGTCTGTGAACGCTGTTGAGTTGAGGACGCGGGAAAGTGAAGATGTTAAGAAATATTTGCAGGAGAGAGAATATGAGAAGGTTATGGTTGATTTTCCTCCAGAGTTTGAAGAAATGAGACATGTTCTTTTGAAATTATTTAATAAATATGTGGAAGAATTAAAATATAGGAAGGTTCTTTTTGGCCCTGTTTCAAAAATTGCTTTGATTAAACTTCAACAGAGAATCATGGGAACTTTGGCGAAGGGATTGAAGAATTGGAATTATATGCTTGGCGCTTCAGCTTGTGCACAGGCGATTAAAATCCAGCATGCCTTGGAATTATTAGAGACTCAGACTTTAGAAAGTTTTCATGTTTATTTGAAAAAACTTTTTGACGAGGCTGCAAAGAAAAAAAGCAAAGGGGTTGTAAAATTAGTTGCAAAGCCGGAATTTAATTATGTTTTTATGACTTCAAATGAATTGCTTTCTAAAAAACGGGAACATCCGAAGATTCAGAAATTGATGGAAATTGTAGAAAGAGAAAGAAAAAACAATAGTAAGATGAAAATAATATTATTCACACAATTTAGAGACAGCGCGGTTGTTATTAATAAAAATTTAAATGAGTTGGAAGGAATTAAAGCTAAAATTTTTGTTGGGCAGGCGAAGAAGAAAGGATTGGGGATGAATCAAAAAGAGCAGAAGAAAATTATTGAAGAATTTTCTGCAGGAGATTTTAATGTTTTGTGTGCGACTTGTATTGCTGAAGAGGGATTAGATATTCCTGAAGTTAATGCTGTGATTTTTTATGAACCTGTTGCGTCTGCTATTCGAACCATTCAGAGGGCAGGAAGAACTGCGCGTTTGATGAAGGGCAAGATGATTATGCTGATAACAAAAAAAACTAGGGATGAAGTTTATTTTTATGTTTCAAGGGCTCGAGAGAAAGGAATGAGCAAGGCGATTGAGAGTGTTAGAGATGGTTTAGGGGAAAAAAGTGAGAGGCAGAAAGTTTTATAAACAGAAAATTGTCTCTATTTCTGAAACGGCCATAGTAAGTTGGTAATACCTGTTCCCTTTCCGAACACAGAAGTCAAGCATCTTACGCGGTTTGTGTTAGTGCCCGGCAAGGTGTCAAGCATCCGTGCTGTTTCGTTTTTATTTTTTCGAGCAATTTTTATACTATTAATCATTCTTTATTTTATGAAAATTAAGGAATCTAGAACAGAAGTTGAAAAAGAAGTTAATGAATTTTTTGAAAATATTCAAAATAAAACTCCCAAGGAAATTAAGAAAATTAAAAGACGCGCCATGGGAAAGAATATTGCCTTGAAAGATAGAAAAAAATTATTCTGTGGAAAATGCTTAAATCCATATTCGGGTAAGGAAAAAGTTCGAATTAAAGATGGGATTAAATCTATAACTTGTAATAATTGTGAAAAAATTTCTAGATGGAAAATTAAATAAAGTAGAGTAAACTAAATAAATTATGGCTTATGAATTGTCTGATAAAAGGAAAAATGAAATAAGAGACCGTATGGCTTTAGCGAGAAAAGTTATTACAGAAGACCCTAATAAATTGATAAGCATGATTGAGGATGTGAAATATGCTGCGAAAATGTCTTTAAGAAAATTAGCAACTGGACAAAGGGAAGAGATATATAATTTAAGACTCCAAAAATATTCTCTTGGTTCTTGTTAAAATTATTGTGATTATGATTTCTTAAAATCTTTTAAAAATTTAAATGTGGAAAATTAATTAACATACCTTTTTCGGTTCTGTAGTCCATAAACTTTTGCGTTTCATTAAAGATAATTCTACTTCTGAAAATTCCTTCTTAATTCCCAATCTTTGAATTAGTGAAGGACCATCATCAGATTTTTGCCTGGCCTCAACATCATTTTTTGCATAGAATCCTACAGACCTCTGTTTCCCATTTATAGAATAAATTGCACGATAATTATTTTGGGGTGGACCTAAAGACATAATAAAATAAAAGATAGTTTATTTATAAGAATTATTGTGATTAACTTTTCTTAAACTTTCCAACTAACTCAATTAAATCTGTTTGTCCAAGAAACATTGATCTGCAACAGTATCTTTCTAAGCCAAGCTCATCAAGAACCTTTTTCGCGTTTTCGCCTTCTGAGACTCGCTTTTTGAATTGTTCCCAAAGCTGAGCAATTGGCTTTCCGCATGAAAAACATCTAACTGGAATTATCATATAATTAATGCTGAAATTTAGTTTATAAAACTTACGACAGATATATTTAAATAGAAAAACAGAGAATATAGTCTATGGCAGAAAAAAGGTCTACGGTGATTCAATTAAAGGATGTTTTTAAATATTATAAAATGGGGGATGTGACTGTTAAGGCAGTTGATGGAGTTAATATTTCAATTAAGAAAGGTGAGTTTGTTGCGATTATGGGGCCTTCTGGTTCTGGGAAATCTACTAGCATGAATCTTGTTGGAAGCTTGGATGTTCCAACAAAAGGGAAGATTTTCTTAGGTGGAGAAGATATTTCAAAATTAGAAGAATCTGACTTAGCTCAAATTCGTGGAAAGAAAATTGGATTTATTTTTCAGTCATTTAATTTAATTCCTAACTTAACTGTTAAAGAAAATATTATGTTGCCGATGATGTTTCAAGGTGTTGAAAAAGAAGAGAGGTCAGAAATTGCTGAGAAATTATTAGATAAGGTGGATTTAGGAGATAGAGGAGACCATTATCCTAATCAGATTTCTGGGGGACAAATGCAAAGAGTTGCGATTGCGCGTGCTTTATCAAATGACCCGGAAGTTATTTTGGCTGATGAACCAACAGGAAATTTAGATACAAAAACTGGAGAAAAAGTTATGGATTTTTTGAAGCAGTTGAATAAAGAAGGAAAGACAATAATTATGGTTACTCACGAGCCTGAATTAGCTGAGGCTTATGCTGAAAAAGTTTATTGGCTGAAAGATGGGAAGGTTGCAAAAATAACTCATAAAAAAAATGGTTTTAAAGTCGTGCATACAGAAAGAAGTTTGTATGGAAAGAAAAGTTCTAAAGGTAAAAAGAGGAAGAGGTAGATGATCCAAGATTATTTTGCATTATCCTTGAAAAACTTAAAACATAGAGGTATTCGTTCGTGGCTAACTCTTCTTGGAATCTTTATTGGAATTCTCGCTGTGGTGTCCTTAATTAGTTTGGGAAGTGGATTGAAGCTTGGTGTGATGTCTCAGTTTGGAGTTAGCTCTACAGATATAATTACTGTTCAAGCAGGAGGGTTGAATAATTATGGGCCTCCAGGTTCTGGTGTAGTAAATGCTCTAACTGAGGAAGATGCTGAAGCAATTGAAAAGTTAAGTTTAGTTGAAAAAGCAATTCCAAGGTACCTCCCTTCTGGAAAATTAGAATTTAATGATAAAGTTAATTTTGGTTATGCTATGTCTGTTCCAGATAATCCAAATAGGAAATTAACTTATGATATATTAGAGTTAGAGGCAGAATATGGGAGATTGCTTAAGGATGGAGATATGAATAAAGTTCTTTTGGGAAATAATTTTTATGCAGACAAAGCTGGTTTTGATAAAAAAATTGTTCCGGGAAATACAATTATTTTGCAGGATAGAAAATTTCAAGTTGTTGGAATTGCAAAAAGGAAAGGAAGTTTTGTTTTTGATAATGTTGTTTATGTAAATGAAGATGTTTTAAAAGATTTAATGAATATTGGGGATGAAGTAGATATTATTGCTGTTAGAGTTAAGGATAAAGATTCCATAGGAAAAGCTAAGGAGGATATTGAAAAACTTTTGAGGAAGATAAGGAGTGTTAAGGAAGGGGAAGAGGATTTTGAGGTTTCAACTCCAGATTCTTCCTTGAAAACGGTTAATAGTATTCTTGGGGGGGTTCAGGCGTTTATTATTGTGATTGCAAGTATGTCTATTTTGGTTGGATCATTGGGAATTGTAAATACTATGACAACTTCTGTTTTAGAAAGAAAAAAACAAATTGGAATTATGAAAGCAATTGGTGCACGGAATAAAGATATTTTTTATAACTTTTTTATTGAGGCTGGTTTGATGGGATTGATTGGAGGAATTTTTGGAGTTGTGTTTGGAGTTATTATTGGTTATATTGGAACTGTTGGAATTAATAATTTTATTGGAGCTTCTGTAAAACCTGAAATTGATTTTATTTTTATAATTCTTGTTTTAATTGGAAGTTTTTTAATTGGGTCTGTTGCAGGAATTACTCCTGCTATGAATGCGGCTAAACAAAATCCCGTGGAGGCCTTGAGAGGATGAAAATAAGAGATGAAAAAATAATTGAGAAAGTGATCAAATCAGTCTTTGCAAATTCTACTCTTGAAAAGCATGAAAGGTTTTCTACTGGGCTAGTAAGCCCTACCTTTAAGGTGTTTATTAAAAACCCAACTAAAGTGATTGTTACAAAATTTACTAAATTAAAAAGAGAAAAAATTTCTCGCAAAAATAATAAGATATTGAATTACCTAAATGAGAAATCAATTTCTGTGCCGAAAGTTTTTTTTGAAGGCGTTAGAAATAAAAAATTTATTACTCTTATGGAATTTCTTCCAGGAGATGTTGGAAGTGAAATTTATAGAAACTCTAAGAATAATTTAAAGAAAAAGATTTTAGTTAATTTTGGAAGAATTTTGAAAAATATTCATAATCTCAAAATACCCTCTTTTTGGTCACACCAAAAACATGAGATAAAAAATAAAAAAGAATGGAAAGCTTGGACAAAACTAAGAATTGATAAATATCTTAAATTTTTTAAAAGAAAATTAACTAATTATAAACTATTGGAAGAAGAGCTAAATGTTTTCTGGGATATCTTGAAAGAAGAAAAAATTGACCTTGTTCCCTTACATTGGGATTTCCATCTCCATAACGTTAATGTTAATTCTAAGGGGGATATTGTTGGAGTTTTTGATTTTGATAATGCGATGAAGGGACATAGCCTTTCAGATATTGGGCAGGCTTTCTATTGGATGATTTTTGAGATGGATGATCCCAAAAGTTTTGGAAATTTCTTAAAAGGATATAAAAATAATTTTTCCAAAAAAGAATTGAAACTTATTCAGGGGTATTTCTTATTACATCTCTTGGCTGTATCTAGAAGTATTTGGTTTAGAAAAAATAGTTTGGAGTGGATTATTGAGAAACATAAAAATATCTTAGATGATTTTTTTAGGGGCAAAATAAATTTGGAGAAAATATCAAAATGAAACTTTATCATGGCTCCACAAAAAAATTGAAAGTGCTAAAGCCTACCCTAGCCAAAGGAATTAATAAATTTGAAAATCAGAAAGCTATTTTTTTATGTAAAACTTTTAATCATGCTGCGCTCTATGCAATTGGAAAAAATTTAAAGAATAAAAATTCTTTTTTAATTAAACCAAATAAATTAATAATTGCTGGAAAACCAAAATTATCTTCAGGCTATGTTTATGAAGTTAATGTTTCTGCAAAAAAAGGACCAAGAGAACAATATTCTTTTGATAAAGAAATTAAAGATTTTAAAATTAAAAAAGTCTCTTGGAAAGATTATTTTAGTAAAATTCTTTTTGTAAAAACAAAGGAGGAATTATTAAAACATTTAAAATGATAATCTCAGAAGAAAACATAAAATATTCGTTGAAGAATTTGTATCAACGAAAGTCTAGAAGTTTGCTAACGATTGTTTCAATCTTCGTCGGAATAATGACTATTTTTGTTTTTATTAGCTTCGGACTTGGGCTCTATAGTTATGTTGGAGAATTTACAACAGGTTCGTCTGCAGATAAAGTAATTATTCAGCCAAGAGGGTCTGGTATGCCAGGATTAGATAATACATTTGCTTTGACTGACGATGATTTAGATGCTATTTCAAAAACGTCTGGAGTTTATGAAGCAAGTGGTGTGGTTTTCAAGGTTGTTGAAGTTGAAAAAAGTGGGGCTAAAAAATATACTTTTATGATGGGTTATGATCCGAAGACGCCGTTAATTATGGAATTTTTTGATATGGATATGGATAAGGGAAGATGGTTAAAATCAGGTGAAAAAAATAAAGCTATTTTTGGTTATAATTATCAAATTGATGATAGGATTTTTTCAAGAGGTTATGATTTAAATGATAATTTAAAAGTTGATGGTGGGAAAATAAAAGCTGTTGGGTTTTTTGAATCTGTTGGGAGCCCGCCAGATGATGCACAGATTTATGTTACAAATGATTTTATTGAGGAATTGTATCCCAATGAAACCATTTCTTATGGTTGGATTATTGCAAGAGTTGACCCCTCAAATATAGATAATGTTGTTGAAAATATTGAAAAAAATTTAAGAAAAGAAAGAGATTTAGAAAAAGGAAAAGAAGATTTCTATGTTCAATCATTTCAAGATATGATGGAAACTTATGCAAATGTTTTAAATGGTATTGTTGGCTTTATTATTTTAATTGCTTTGATTTCTGTTTTTGTTTCTGCTATTAATACTGCCAATACTATGATTACCTCTGTGTTGGAAAGATATAAAGAAATTGGGATTATCAAATCTATTGGGGCTAGAAACTCTGAGATTTTTAAAATCTTTTTATTTGAATCTGGATTTTTAGGATTTGTTGCAGGGGTTGTTGGTGTTTGGTTTGGGTTTTCATTTAGTTTTATTGGAGGAAAATTATTAACTAATTTAGGCTGGGGATTTTTAAGTCCAAGTTATCCTGCTTCACTTTTTATTGGATGTATTTTATTTGCAACAATAACTGGTGCAATTTCTGGAGTTATTCCTGCTATGAAAGCTTCGAAGATTAATCCTGTAGATGCCTTACGTTACGAATAAATTTTAGAGGATTTATTATATTCTTAGAAGGTTGAAGATAAAAAACTAAAATTATCTACTTAATTAATGAGAAAACTCCGCGGTTTTATCAAAGATAAATCCAAATAATTAGCTTCACCGAAAATATTTTAAACAACTATTCCCCTAATTCTTTATGAAAAATCAAATATTAGATTCAATAAAAAAATATTTTTTTAGATTCATAAAAAAAATGAAATGGTGGATTGTCTTTGGATTTTTATTTTTTGGATTAACTGGTTTAAGTAGTTCCGAAGGAGATTTTATAATTTTTCTTTATACTTTCTTGCCTTATATTTTAGGTTTTTCTGTTGCTTTAATAATTATTTATTATTTTAAATATGGAGAAAAATAAAAATTAACGATGGTAAGCGAATGGATAATTGAAGCAAGAGAAAATTGGGCTTATCAAAAACTTAAACAAAAATTTAAGGATGAAGAGATTTTAAAATTTAATATAACCATCACAAACCAACATTTTTCTTATTTAATAAAGAAAGATGATTTGAAATTTTCTGGAAAAACAATTATATTCCCAAGTGATTTTTATATGTTTTTTTGGTTTATAAAAAATCTTTTCGAAAAAGATGAAGAAGTCAAATTTAAAAGATATGAGGCGGATAGAATGGACATGATATTTGTAGGCCCAGGAGTTCCGGGACAAGAAAGCTTTGTATATAACCTTAAAATTAAATAAAAACAAACTTCTTTTTTAAAAAAAAGAAACAAAAAAATCACTTATGCAAACTTTTATGTTTTGCCTTTTTCTTTTTTTGTCTTCTATAAATCCAATAAATAAATCCAGCAATTACTATTAAAATTAAAATATATGTTGAAGTTGATAATCCTTTACTTTCCCCATTTCTCCCTTCAAACATTTCTGGATTAAAGTAAACTTTTTCCGTAGTAGTTCGTCGTGTGTTGATTTCGTCGCTGTAATAAATTGTTAATTCAATTTCCCCTTCTTCTGGACTTGCCTCAAACTCTGCGGTTGTGTAATCATTTGAATCTAAATCCCCTACAATATTAATACTTGAACCCTTTACATTAATATTTTCTTGTTCAGGAATTTCAATTGTTAAAGCCTCTACATCGCTTTCCCCAATGTTTAAAATTTCTAATGTTAAAATTTTTGTAGAGGGTTGATAATCTTTAATATAAACTTCGAAATCAACTCTAACATCTTCTACATGTAAATTAAATTGCTTTGAAAGTGTTGATTGGGTTATTAATCCTGAGGAATATAAAACCTCAAGAGGGTTATCTCCTTCAAGAGCATCTGGGTCTACCCTCACTTTGAAGGGCACCATTAAAGAAGAACTATAATCCTTTGTAAATGTCCCTGCTTTTATTTCTACTCTTGACTCCACATTTGGGTCAAAAGAAATTGGGTATTTTGGGACAAGCTCAAACACAACATTTTGACAATCTGCATTTTCTACACCTGTTATTTGAAAAACTAATTTTACATAATCCCCTGGGACAGCAGGATATGGGTCTTGATTTAATAGAGAAACCTCTAAATTACAAGGAGAACTAGCACTTACAAGTGTAATTAATAATAAAGCGCATGCAAATAACATCAATCCTCTTTTTAACATATATCCTATATTAGATTACTATTTATAAATCTTATGAAAAATCTAAATAAAAACCTTTAAATACCTTCAATATTTCAATTTTTTACCTGCGAGTTCACGCGTAAGCAGAAGATATTTTCTTCTGTAAATTTAAAATGAAAAGTAAAACTAAAATTTCAAACCAAGCGAAAAGAAAATTTAATCCAGAATTAGTTGAAACTATTAAATTGTGTAAGAAAAAAGAAAATTCTTTAAAAATTGCTTCAATACTTTCTCAACCCAGAAGACAAAGAGTTAATTTAAATCTTAGAGAAATTAATGAGAAATCAAAAGAAGGGGAAAAAGTTCTCATCCCAGGAAAAGTTTTATCTCAAGGAGAATTAGATAAAAAAATTAAGATTGTTGCATTTAATTTTTCAGAAAAAGCAAGAGAAAAACTATTAAATTCAAAATGTGATATAAAAACGATTTTAGAAGAAATTAAATCAAATCCTGAAATGAAGGATATAAAAATAATCAGATGAAAATTATAGACGGAACAAATGCGGTATTGGGAAGATTGGCTAGTTATGTTGCCAAAGAAACTCTAAAGGGTGAAGAAGTTGTTATTTTAAATTGTGATAAAGTAATTATTACTGGAAATCAAAAAACAACTGAAAGAGAATTTTTGGAAAAAAGAAGTAGATTTGGACATAGTCAAAAAGGGCCAAAACATATTAAGACTTCGGAGAGAATTGTAAAAAGAGCTATTAGGGGAATGTTGCCAAATCATAGGTTTGGGAGAGGAAGAGAGGCTTGGAAAAGAGTTATGTGCCACAATAAAGTCCCAAAAGAATTTGAAGATAAAAAAATGATCAAGGCTGGAAAGCCAAAAACATGTAAATATTCTGAGGTAAAACACTTTTCAAAATAAAATGGCAATTGAAACAAAATATAAAAAAATTATAACTTCAGGTAAGAGAAAGCGAGCAGTTGCAAGAGCTGTAATTATTGGGGGAACTGGTAAAGTTAAGATTCATAATAAAGATTATAATCACTTACAAATGTTTGATAAACTTAAAATTCAAGAACCACTTAAAATCGCAGAACATGTCTTGGGGAAAATTGATTTTAATGTTGATATTACTGTAAAGGGCGGTGGAGAAAAAGGCCAAATTGATGCTGCAAGAACTGCTTTAGCAAGAGCAATTGTTGAATTTTCAAAATCTCAAGAACTTGAAAAATCTTTTTTAGAATATGATAGAAATCTTTTAATCGCAGATGTTCGAAGGAAAGAAGCTTACAAGCCAGGAGATTCTAAGGCGAGAGCGAAGAGACAAAGTTCTAAGAGATAGTTTTATTTTCCATAAGGAGTTAATAATTTTTTTGACGTTTCCCAATATAAATTTTTACAAACAGGTCTTCCATGCCCCATATAACATCTATGACTTTCAACTTCTTCAACACATAAATATTTATTATGAGCATTACAAAAAATTCTATCTTGAGTGGCCAATCTTAATATTTTAATTCTTCTTTTCGCAATTCTTTTTTGAGTTTGCGTTGAATTAAAATTATTTTTTAATTTTGGGTCAATTATTTCAACTAATTTTGATTCTTTAGGTTTATTCTTTTTCCTAATCCCAATTTGAATTGGCTTTGTTTTTTCTTGAGGGACTGTTTTTTTCGGTTTTTTACCTCTCGCCATTAAAATTTTTAATATTAAAATAATATAAAAGATTATTGGTGTTTGAAATAATTTCAAAAACATTTATAAATTGGAAATCTATTTAATTATATGGTTAAAAAAATACAAGGCAAATCAAAAAAGAAGGTTAATTGGTTAGCTGCATTATTACTTTCAATATTTTTAGGTGGACTTGGCGTGGATAGATTTATTATGGGACAAGTTGGAATTGGAATTTTAAAATTAATTACTTTCGGAGGTTGTGGAATTTGGGCACTTATTGATATAATCCTAATTGCCACAAAACACGAATTTGATGGTGTTGAATGGGAATTTTAAAGAACTTTTCTTCAAAAATATTCACATTAAGTTATCCAAAATATAGATTTTTTGTTTTTTTAATTGTTTTAATTTTATTATTTATAATTCCTGTTGAAGTTTTAGAAAATTCTCCTAATCTTTCAATTTGTTCAAGAATTTTAGGGGATAAATGTTATTCTGTTGGGATTACCCGAGGAGTTTCAAGTTTACTCAAGGGAAATTTTTCACAAGCATTAGAATATAATTTTCTTAGCTTTGGTGTTTTATTTATTTTAATTTGTTTTATTATGCATGATTTTTCAAAAACATTTATAAATTGGAAATCTATTTAATTATATGAGTGAAAGAGTAGAAATATTAATGCGTGTTGTTGTTGCAATTGTTACTGGAGTTATTCTTAGTGTTTGGAAATGGCTTATTCTTGCACTAGGAGTTATTAATTGGATTTTCACTTTATTTGCTGGGCGAAGATTAAAAGATCTCGCAGATTTATGTGAAGTTTGGAACACTCAGACGTATATATTTATTAGATATATGACTTTAATTACAAATGAAAGACCCTTCCCATTTAGAAGCTTAACAAAAAATATTAGTAAATTTAGTAAGAAATAATTTTTATTTTTTCTTCATTAGTTCTCTTTGATTTAATAACATTAAAATTACTGCAGGAATTATAAAAAGCCAATCAATTGTGAATGCTAAAGCTAAACAAACTAATGCAATTATGGAGAATAAAACTACTTTAGGATTTTTCATTGGGTTTTCCTATTTTTTCTAGTTTATTTTGAACGTGATTAAATAATGTTGAGGAAAGTAATGGTTGGTGATTCCCGGGATGAATTTGCCCGTCAAATTTGATTTTCCCTAAATAAGTCTGGTTTTTTAGAATCTTTTTCACACCATTTACTGAAAAGCCAAACTTTTTTGAAAGCTGAGTTAAACTAATTGTTGAATTCAGAAATTCTTGAAAAATTTCCTGAACTTGGTAAGAATGCTCGGCAGGGATAAGCTTTTTCTCTTCTAATCTATACCCAAATGGAGCCCTAGTAACTACATCTCCATCTCTTGCCTTTTTATCCATTGCAAACTTTGTTCGTTCCCCAGTCACATTTCTCTCAAATTCTGCGAAAGCAGAAATTATATGAAACATTAATTTTCCTGAGGCAGATGTAGTTTCAATTTTATCTTGCAATGAAATAAAATCTATATCCCATTCTTTTAGCTTTTCAATTGTTTCAATCAAATCTTTTAGTGATCTTGAGAACCTATCCAATTTGTAAATAAAGATTGCTTGGAATTTTCTGAGTTCTGCATCTTCTAAAAGTTGCGTCATTTCAGGTCTTCCTTTGATATCTTTTGCAGATTTTCCCTCCTCTCTGTAAATTTTTGAAATTTCGTATCCTAAAGCCTTTGCATAATTTTGTAGGGCCTCTTCTTGGGCTGCGAGAGAAATCCCATGCCTTACTTGCTCTTCTGTTGAAACACGGATATATATTACTGCTTTTGGTTTTTGGTCTATCATTTTCCTCTTTTATATAGAAAGGCGTGCACTAAGGTTTATAAAACTATAGTTCACGTTCTCTTAGGATGCCCTTGGTGCACACATTATACACTGAGAATAGAGGTTTTTGGGATTTAGAGAAAAATTTATCCTAAAGCTTCTATTTCTTGTTCTAAAAGTTGGGCATAATAACCCAAGGCAGTATAAATATTTCCTTCTCCCGGCTCAAAAGTCCTCTTTAATCTAAATTGTAACTGAGTTAAATAATTGCTATGTGAAACCATTGAATCTGGCCCAGTAATTTTTATTAAAGGTAGAAGCATATTTAATGGACTTTTTTGAGCTAATTTTTTCTGAAGATCCGAAATCTTCCCCCTTGCTAAGTCAAATGCCACCTCTACATTTGTCTCTGCAAGATTTCCCCATTCTATTGGATAACTCATGAAAAAAGATAATTTTATTCTTTTTAAAAATATATATCTTAAACCAGGTAAATTTTTTGGTAATTTTATTGTGGCCTGC